>Ga0209394_1000087_pt1 | contig 86684 bp, 96 predicted proteins | sample JNZ201metaG_FD_184122 | JGI IMG/M metagenome (GOLD analysis project Ga0209394, IMG submission 184122) | Hot spring microbial communities from Jinze hot spring, China to study Microbial Dark Matter (Phase II) - JNZ 20120812A (SPAdes) (version 3) ...
TCGCTATTGGCTTATCTGTTGTGACTTTAATTAGCATTGAAGGGACAAAGCTTTTACTTAGAAATAAACATTCGAGACACTCGTTGAAATCGGAATATGGAGGGTTATGAAAAATTGCCAACATTGTTAAAAACTTAGTCTGTTATTAGAAGAAACATGTGAAGAAATAATGATTTAAGAGAAAAATGCCTTAGCCTTTTGCTGCTGGTATTTTTATTACGGTTGCCGAGTGCGCTGGGAAAGTATAGGTGAATTTTTCACCTACCTCTATGCTCGGTTTTTCTACAACCACAATATTATTCTTCTCGTCTCTATTATTGCATGCTTTCACGTCTTTGGCATTCAACTCAAATACTTGCCCCTTCCCGCCTGGAGTAAAGTCTACAAGACTGATTAAGCATTCGATATCCAAATCTTTATGTGCGTTAACCACCGCTAGGGAAAGAGTCTTTCCATCTTCACTCAGGGTTGCACTGGCATCCAAGTACGGGATGTTATTAAAGGATACTTCTGGCTCCCAGCCTCCGTCACTAACCTTGATATTCAAGCTGTAGTTTTCGGATTCAACATGTGTTAAGACTGCGATTTTACCCGTGTGGTTAACGTATAGGTCGAATGCATAATATCCGGCCTCTAGGACTAGAGTATCCTTGTAGGCTGTTAGTGGTGAGTGGAAAAATTCCAACCCTCCCCTCATTCTAGCACCCTCATGGTAATGTATTAGCGGGAACATGCATGCTATTTTCAGATGCTTCGCATGCCTCTGAAAGACATTTAGAATTCTACATATGGCTAACGCGTCTCTAAGAGTATGAGAGCCTGAAATATTCCATTCATCAAAGGATATTCCTATCTCTCTCTCGGGTGGACGGCGAGGTATTGCAAAAACCTCTTCACCCAGCCCCCTTGCTTTATAAATGGCTCGGGCAACACTTATCGTGTCCTCAACAATTTTTAACCCCTCGTCTGCAAATACTGGACAAGCCAATATTCTATAATAGTTCTCTTCCTCATCCCGAGTCAATAGTCCAAAAAAGTATTCATGTACTGAAATATTGTCTATCAAGTCGATGAGGCTAGTTAGCACTGTAATGTTCCACTCTGGGCTTGCCCTCAATGTATGGCCTACTGCTGTCAAATTTATATTAGGATCAACCCTCCTCATTAGTTTAGCAAAGTCTCTTGCTTTTCGCGCATACTCTTTTGCAGGGAGATTCCCTATTTGAAAGTCTCCCCACATCTCGTTTCCCAAACTCCAGTATTTAACATTGTAGGGTTCTGGATGACCGTATTTCTCTCTCAAACTGGCGTAGTATGTTTTGCCCTTGCGATTGCAATACTCAACCCACCTCGCAGCTTCTATGGCTGTTCCAGATCCAGCATTAACAGTTATGAAGGGCTCTGCGCCAATTAGCCTACAGAATTCTATAAACTCGTCAGTTCCAAAGCGGTTCGTCTCTTCAGCTCCCCAAGCAAGGTCATATATTATTGGACGCTCATTTCTAGGTCCGACGCCATCCAGCCAATTATATCCTGAGACAAAGTTTCCACCCGGCCACCTCAATAATGGTACTTTTATTCTCCTACATGCTTCAACCACGTCTTTGCGGAATCCTCTACTGTCCGATAGCGGATTATCCTCGTCGAATATCGCTCCGTAGATTAATCCAGGTATGTGTTCGATGTTGAACCCGTATATGTTTGGACTCACATCGCCTAATCTTATTCCAGCAAATACAACTATACGATTTTTAGTGGACAAGGCATACCGCCTCCGTCATATTCCTTAGCGGAAGGGCGTGTGAAGCAAATTTTTAAGTCTTACCAAATTTAAGAAGTTGCAAACAAAAAATAAAAACGAGAGTTTAGCAAGGAGCTGTATTGGAATTAAAAGATTGAAAGTTATGAGAGATTCAAGATTATTTTTAATTCACGGTTGAATCTCGTTTGAGTGTATGTTGATTCTTTTTATTTACTCCCACTTCCAGACTTTCTTACCCATGAATACTTCAGGAAGTATGAAGAGCCCCCAACTGGCAACGCCTATAACGTATGCAAGGTCCACTGGACTTAAACTTGTCAAGTGGAATAGTTGCTGTGTTACCGGTATGTAGGCTATTCCAATTGTTAATACTGCTGATAATAAGTCGGCTATTACGAAGAACTTGTTTCTGAAAGCTTTTCTACCCATTCTCCAGACACTGTGTTTCTCCGAGCGGCAGTTCCACACTACGAAAAGCTCGAACATTGCTGCTTGCACGAAGGCTGTTGTAGTAGCCTCCCTGTAGGTAAGTTCTCTAGCCAATTCGTCTATTGTTCCGTCTGGACGCATCCACGGGTGTGAAGGCCAAACATAATACTCTAGACAGAATACGAGGAATGTACCGGCAGCCTGTAGCAGGAATGAAGCTATTATGAAAGCCCCCATTCCATGTAATATCCCCTCCTCAGGCTTACGCGGAGGCCTATCCATTACGTCAACATCCGGAGGGTCTGTTGCCAATGCTATCGCTGGCCCGCCGTCAGTAACTAGGTTTATCCATAATATCATCGCAGGTAAGAGTGGTAGTGGAAACATTGTTTCGCCGAATATCCCGCCTAGGATGGCGAATGTCCCTATTACTAGTAGCTCGTCAAAGTTGCATGCAAGGAGGAAACGGGCATACTTCCTAATATTGTCGTATATCACTCTGCCTTGTTCAACAGCTTTAACGATTGTTGCAAAGTTATCATCTGTCAGAATAAGGTCAGAAGCCTCTTTTGTAACATCCGTACCCGTTATGCCCATTGCCACCCCGACATCAGCGGCTTTAACAGCGGGAGCATCGTTGACTCCGTCACCAGTCATAGCGACGATATGGCCTTTTTTCTTCAACGCGTTAACTATCCTAAGCTTATGCTCAGGGGAGACTCTGGCGTAAACAGTTACCTTCTCAACAATGTTTTCAAACTCCTCATCGCTCAACCTATCCAATTCGTCTCCTGTTAAAACTATGTCCCCCTCCTTAAAGATCCCAACTTCCTTGGCGACAGCGATAGCTGTCAGCTTGTGGTCACCGGTTATCATAACAGTCTTAATCCCTGCTCTCTGACAGGTCTTATTGGCTTCTATCGCCTCTTCCCTCGGAGGGTCTATCATCCCCTGTAGGCCTAGGAAAACCATTTCTCTCTCAACTGCCTCATCATGCTTAATATTCTCCGGTAAGCGTCGATAGGCAATGCCTAATACTCTTAAAGCGTTTTCCGCAAGTTGCTCGTTGACTTTAAGTATTCTTCTCCTCACTTCTTCAGTCAGAGGCTTTTCAATACCGTCTTCAAGAATCCTGGTGCATCTTTCTAAAACCACTTCAGGGGCTCCCTTCATGTAAGCATGCATCTCACCATCAGGAGTCTTATGTATGGTTGTCATCCTCTTCCTTTCCGATGTGAATGGTATCTCACCTATCCTCGGAAATTTTTCCTCCAACGCATCCTTATCCAATCCGGCTTTTGCCGCTACAACTATGAGCGCACCTTCCGTTGGGTCTCCAAAGATCTCCCAATTATCACCTTGCTCAACTCTCCTCAAGCTGGCATTGTTGCAGAGGGCACCTGCTCTAAGAAGCAATTCTAAATCTCCCCCGGGTTTTACTCGATCGTTTCCTAGGAGGAAATCTCCCCTAGGTTCATATCCTACGCCTGTTACTTCAATAATCTTATTGTCAACGTAGATCTTTCGCACGGTCATCTCGCCCTTAGTTATCGTACCGGTTTTATCAGAACATATTACGGTGACAGCGCCTAAGCTCTCGGCTGAGGATAAGCGTCTCACAATGGCATTGCGCTTTGCAAATTCCCTTGCACCAAGCGCTAGTGCTACAGTGACTATTGCGGGAAGCCCCTCGGGTACTGCTGAAATCGCTAGAGCTATCGAAGACATGAATGCTTGAATGAAGCCCTCGGCTTCAAAATGTCTCTGCATCGCTACTTCAAAGACTTCCAGTAGGAAAATGATTATACATACTGCAATTACTACCCTGGCTATTTTACTGGCAAACCTATTCAGCTTCCTCTGAAGAGGCGTCTCCTCTTCCTCAGCTTCTTGAACCATTTTAGCTATTTTACCGAATTCTGTATTCATGCCTGTCGCTACAACCACCGCCTTGCCCCTACCGTAGACAACATGTGTTGCTGAGAAAACCATGTTATGCCTTTCAGAAACCAGGGCATCCTCTTTAATGACGGTTAACTTTTTCTCCACTGGCGTTGATTCTCCAGTTAAAACAGCCTCGTTAGTCTTAAGTTCAACAACTTCGATTAGTCGTGCGTCTGCAGGTACTCGATCTCCAGCCTCCAATGTGATAATATCTCCCGGGACTACTTCTTTAGCAGGTATCATCATCTCCTTACCGTCTCTTATTACACGGGCTTTAGGTGCTGCAAGCCTTTTCAATGCTTCAACAGCTTTCTCAGCCCTGTATTCTTGGATAAAGCCGGTTATAGCGCAAAGCAGGACTATTGCGCTTATTGTAATAACGTCTGCAAAAGCCTCTGTAAACTCTTTGCCATGCGACATCTCGTAATAACCAACGATTGCAGAGAATATCGTTGCTGCAATAAGCAACAATATGAAAACGTCTTTAAACTCGTCGAGAAACATTTGAAATACTGTCCTGCGCTTAGTCTCTTTAATCTCGTTGAAACCGTATTTCTTAAGCCTTTCAAAAGCTTCTTTAGAAGATAATCCTTCAATACTAGTGTTTAACTCTTTTAACGCTTGTTCAACCTCAATACTGTGCCACGGCTTAGACATTTCCCTGCCACCTACTTTGAATGTTTTGCAATCGCCTTGCTAAGCCAACTTATAAAACTAACTAATCACGCAATCATATTATTAGATTAGAATAAAAAAGATGTTAAGGAACCAGCATTAGGATTAACGGGGCAAAGACTTCTGCAACAAGCGACATGACTGTAATCATAGTATTCAAAGATGGTCCTGCAGTGTCTTTAAACGGGTCTCCCACAGTATCTCCTGTGACAGCAGCCTTATGGGCTTCAGAACCCTTTCCACCGTATGCTCCTGCTTCTATATACTTCTTAGCATTATCCCAAAGCCCTCCTGAATTAGCCATGAAGAGTGCGAAAATAATTCCCGTGACAATGCTACCAGCTAAGAAGCCTGCGAGAGCCTCTTTGCCTAATAGAATCATCGTCAATACTGGGACTATTATTGCTAGCAAACAGGGTAGCATAAGTTCTCTAATAGCGCCTCTAGTAGCGATATCTACACACTTAGCATAATCAGGCTTAGCCTTTCCTTCCATTAATCCCGGTATCTCCCTAAATTGGCGTCTGACCTCCTCGACCATTCTTTCAGCATTCCTCCCCACGGCCAGGATTAGCAGGGCCGAGAGCAATGGAGGCATCATTCCACCTAGGAATACTCCTACAACGACACTCGGCTTCATCAGGTCTAATGATGTTATGTCGGTCAAGTGGGCGTAGGCTGCGAAAAGAGCTAGTACGGTTAGTGCTGCAGCGCCTATAGCAAATCCTTTAGTTATCGCTTTGGTAGTGTTGCCTGCGGCATCAAGCCTATCGGCAATCTCAATAACCTCCTCTCCCAATCCTGATTGCTCAGCTATACCCTTAGCATTATCTGAAACTGGCCCGTAAGCGTCCGCAGATATCGTCATACCCACTGTTGCAAGCATTCCAACTGCAGATATTGCAATCCCGTAGTACGGGCTTATCCCGAAGAGTTCAGCAAGATACCAGGAAGCTAAAGTAGCGATGCATATTCCTATAACCGGTGGGACAATGCTAATTATACCATATGAGAATCCTGTCAATATGTTTATCGCCGCCCCAGTCGTCGAGGCTTGTGCAACCTTCTGAGCCGGCATCCTGTCTATAGACGTGAAGTAGTCTGAGGTTATTCCTATTACTACTCCTGCTATAAGCCCCGCGGCAGTTGGAAGGAATATTCCCAGCCACCTGTTACCTTCAAGGCCTGAGAAGTATGAAATAGCAAGAAGCAGGAATGCGAAGATAATCCACGTTGAAAAAGATCCTCTGTTTAAGGCTGCACCCGGATTCCTCCTTATACTCTGTCTGACAACAAGTACTCCCATTAAGGAGGCGAATAGCCCCATTGCAGCGATTGCAAGTGGTAGAGCTGTGAGAATACTCTCGCCCAACTCCGAGCCTATTATCATAGCTGCTACAATACTCGCTATATACGAGTCGACGAGGTCAGCCCCCATCCCGGCAACGTCTCCAACATTATCCCCGACGTTATCGGCGATAACAGCTGGGTTCCTCGGATCATCCTCCGGGATGCCGAGCTCTACTTTCCCAACCAAGTCCGCGCTTATATCGGCAGTCTTAGTGTAGATTCCTCCCCCTGCCTTTGCGAAAAGCGCCAATGCACTCGCCCCGAAGCTGAAGCCTAATACGACATTTGAAGCATCGACCTCGCTCCACCCGAGGATAAACCTGTAAACGTAGAATAGGACGCTTATTCCCAAGAGCGCTAGTCCAACTACGAAAAGACCCATAACCGCCCCGCCGTAAAAGGCTATTGGAAACGCTTTCTCCAAGCCCTTTCTCGCCGAATTGGCTGTCCTAACATTGGCTTCAACAGCCGCCATCATCCCAATGTAAGCGGCGAGAGTCGTGCAAACGGAGCCGAAAACATAAGCAATAGTAATACTGGCACCGTATTCAAACCTCTTAGATGAAATCGTGTAAAAAACTCCTAGTAAAACTGCCATTACCACTACGAAAATAGCTAGTGTCGAATTTTGTCTTTTGAGATATGCTTTCGCACCCTCTTTTATAGCGTCTGCTATTTCCCTCATCTTCTCAGTTCCACTATCCTGCTTCTTAACGTAATGGTAAAGGTAACTTGCTAGGCCAACCGCAGCTAGACCGGCTACAGGTGTTATGTGAAACCACTCCATGGCTGGTCACTTGAGGCTTCAAAAATAAACCTCCACCTTATAAACCTAAGTTGATGTGGGAAAGAGCTTAATTTAAGTTCCAAAAGGAACTGTCCTAGCCCAGACTGTCATCGGACCAGGTTTACGATTACACCAAGCGTAGTAAGGTATTGCAGTAAAATCTACTTTCCTAGGTTTCTCTCCTTTAGATTCTAATTCGTTGTAAAGACTTTCCTCAGACCATTTTGAGTCCATAACGTAACCCGTCCCCTTTATTATTACAACACCGTCGAGCAAGTCAGGTCTATACTCAGTTTCCAAAATGGATTCTCCAGGTATTATTAGGTCCCAAACATCGAAGCCAGGGTTGTCAACTGCCTCAAAACAGTATACGATGGGTCCCCTCATAAGGGCAATCCTGCCCAAATTCTCGTAAACGTTAGGATTGCAAACCAGCTTCCTAACGGGCATTGGAAGAGATATTTTGATAGTGTCCCCCGTCTTCCAAGTCCTGTTTATCTCAAGATAGGTGCCTGGTCTAATATCGGTTTCTAATTCAGCACCGTTTAGAGAGACGCTTGCCCCATTACTCCAGCCTGGTATCCTAAGCTTAACTATGAAGTCTTGTTCCCCATCCGTGTGTAAAGTAATCGTAACATCCCCCTCCCAGGGGTATCCAGTCCTCTGGATAATCTTAATGCTCCTATTCTTTAACTCTATTTCAGCAGTGCTTTCACAATAGAAGTTTATCCAAACCTCGTTCTTGGAAACAGCGTAGAAATATCCTGGAAGGCCTGCAAGCAATCTGGCAATATTAGGAGGGCAACATGCGCATTCAAACCAGGCTTGTCGCCTATGTTTCCCACGGTCTGCAAGCGGGTTAACGTAGAAATACTCTTTACCATTCAAAGATATTCCTGCAAGTATTGCATTATACAGTGTTAGCTCCATTATGTCTACATACTTTGCTTCACCGCTTGCCAAGAACATTCTCCAATTCCACATGAAACTCGCTATTGCTGCACAAGTCTCAGAGTAGGCTTGAACATTTGGAAGTTCATAATCGAAACCAAACGCTTCCCCATCATGACGCGAGCCCAATCCTCCAGTAACGTACATTTTTCGATTAACCATGTTATCCCAAAGTCTGTTTAAAGCATTCCAAAGTTCTAAATCACCCGTTTCCATGTACAAGTCGGCTGCTCCACAATTTAAGTAGAGCGCCCTGACGGCATGACCAACTATTTCAGAAAGCTCACGGAAAGGCTTATGGTCTATGTGGTACTGACTACCGCCTATTATTCCCTTTCCTCGATTATCTATGAATATCTTTGCAACATCCAGGTAGGATTTATTTCCAGTCTCCCTGTAAAGCTCGATTAAGGCCATTTCCACTTCAGGATGGCCAGGTACTCCTAAACGCCCTCCTGGACCAAAGGTTTTTACTATATGGTCTGCGAATCTAGTTGCGACTTCTAAAAGCCTAGAGTTCCCGGTTGCTCTAAATAATGCGATAGCTGCCTGTATTAAATGTCCAGCACAGTAGAGCTCATGCATGTCGCGGAGATTAGTCCAACGCTGGTTCTTACGCTCGAGACTGAAAAAAGTATTAACATATCCATCTTGATCTTGGGCTAAAGCTATTTCATCAACGACTTTTCCTACTAAATCGTAAAGACTTTTGTCAAATCCCCCTGCTAAAAGGAACGATGCTGCTTCAACCCATTTGTAAACATCTGAATCGTTGAAAACAAGACCCTTAAAATCTCCTCTTGCCTTACCAGCTACTCTTCTGAAGTTGAAGAGCCTCCCAGTGCTTTCAAGAAGCTCGTATTGAGAAGGTATTGTAATATTTCTGAGTTTTTCCAGACGTGGTAGCCAGAACTTGTCTTGGAGTCTAACCGCCTCTAGAGAAACTGGCGTAAGCCTTGCATGAGGGCTCTTCGAAGTATCCACAACTATGGTCATTTCTATTCGTATTTTAAAATTCCAGGTTTAAAAAACAATTGTCTCCCTAATTGTGTTTTAACAATTAAAGCCTAATAACTTCCTAGACTATCGTCAAGACGGATGATTCCAGTCCTTAAGGTTAATGGTAAGGGGATTGCTGAAACATGGGAAAACTCGCTTATTGCCCTTTGGAGAAATGGAATAAGAATCAAGACGGAGTATGATAGGGAAAATGATTCTCCAAGTATAGATGCCACAATGATAATGGTCGTCGAAGATCCTTTTTCCGAGCCTAGGATTCACCTTTGCCTCCCAGCTGGCTTCAAAGACTTGAGAAAGTACGTGAGAGAAGTTCTAGACGGTGTGCACGATCACTGGATAGATCCTGGAGGCGGAAAATGGAAGTATACTTATCACCAAAGGTTGTTCAAATACCCTGATTCAAGAGGGCCTGTTAACCAAATAGAGTATATCGTCGAAAAGCTTTCGAAAGCACCCTATTCGAGGAGGGCCCAAGCCGTAACCTGGGATCCGGGCTTTGATCCTAATACGGATGACCCGCCGTGTCTACAGAGAATATGGCTTAGGTGCACTGAAGAAGATGGTGTTTTGAAGCTTAATATGAATGCCCATTGGAGGTCTAGGGACGCGTATAGGGCCGCATTCATGAATATGTTTGCATTGACAGAGTTGCAGAAGAGGATTGCTGAAATGCTCTCTGAAAGAATTGGCAGAAAAGTCCTAGTTGGCCAGTACGTCGATATCTCAGACTCTTACCATATTTACGGTTCATCTATTGAGGATTTTCATAATAGGTTTCTAAAGGCCCTAGAGCAAAGAGCTTTCTACTCGAGCGATATTAGGAAATCTAGGACTGTTTCTAGTGATCACCCTATGGTGAAGAGGGGCTTTTCAGAAGCCGACTTGGAATTAGAAGCTGAAGAAAAAAGTTGCATTAATCGTTAAATCAATTTGAATTAATGCTTAAATCAAAGCTTTGATGCAGAAAATAGATTAATATTGATTACTACGGTAATAGGGAGCCTTCCAAGGTTTGATGAAGACCTTGAGAAGTCTATTAAAATTGCTGTTGATTTCCAGGTTAAAAAGGGTATTGACATAATATCTGACGGGGAACAGAGGACAGACATGGTTTCATACATGGTTGATTCAATGCTAGGCGTTTCCTCTACCGATAGTGGCCATTATGTTTCCGATAGGATAAGGCCATCGGAGAATATTGAGAAATCCTCTAAAATATTGGATTTCCTTAAAGCGAGAGAATACGTTAAAGAGAAAGGTTATTCTAACGAGTTGAAGATAAGCGTAACCGGCCCAGTGACTTTCGGCTTTACCGTAGGGATGAAAAAACCAGGCCCCTACGGTAATTTGAGGAACTTAGAGCTTTACAGGGATGTTGCAAAAATAGTAAACCTTATCGCAAAAATTATTCAAAGCTATGGAATACGCGTCCAAATAGACGAGCCGGGTGTCAACGCCGGCTTCTTGGCGCCGGAGCTTGCGGAAGAAGCCTTGAATATCGCTACTGAAGGCTTAGACCCTAAACTTACAAGCATACATGCTTGTGGCAAGCTTAGTGAAAGAGCTTTAAGGATGTTGGTGAGAGTCAGGAACGTAAACGTCTTAAGCTTAGAATTTGCAGGTGCACCAAATAATATCGAGTTACTGTCTAAAGGCTTCTTTAAAGAAACGTCTAAGAAAATCGGGTTAGGATGTATGAGAGTTAATGTCCTTTCTATAGAGGAATTGACTACGCAAGAACAGTCTCTTGAGATAATTAAAAACGTAGAATCCCTTATAGGCAGAGGCTCAATAGAATATATACATCCCAATTGTGGTCTTAGGAATACGAGGCTGGAATTAACCTCTATGATACTTGATAATTTAGTATCCGTCTCCAAGAAAGTCTAATTTCCCTAAAATATTCGAATTCGTAGACGAAAGTTTTATCAATCAAGCTTTCATTCAAATGCCCAAAAATGTATGAAGAACTCTTAGCTAGATTAAGAGAGGCTATCGTGAATCTGGATTTAGATGCTTCTAAAAGCCTAACGAAGGAATGTTTAGAAAAGGGCATACCTCCCAGTGAAATCGTCTCTAAGGGGATAAGTATTGCTATGGAGGAAGTCGGGAAGAAATTTGAATCATCCGAATATTTTCTATCTGAACTTATTGTTGCAGGCGAAATAGGCAAAGAGATAACGCAAATGCTAAAACCGTACTTGAAGGAATCCGAGATAAGGAAGAAGGGTAAGGTTGTAATCGGGACTGTTAGGGGAGATCTACATGACATAGGAAAAAACATATTCGGCATGATGCTTGAAGCCGCAGGCTTTGAAGTAATAGACCTCGGTACTGATGTTCCTGCTGAAGCATTCGTAGAAGCAGTGAAGAAGAATAGCCCGGATATAGTTGGGATGTCTGCGCTTTTAACAGTAACTATGGGTGAAATGGAGAATGTCATCAACGCGCTTAAGAAAGCTGGTTTAAGAGATAAGGTTAAGGTTATAGTTGGCGGTGCCCCGATAACTGAGGAGTTTGCAAGGAAGATAGGTGCAGACGCATACGGTAAAGATGCGGTGGTTGGAGTGGAGATTTGTAAAGCATGGGTTGAGGGCAAGAGTTGAAGGATGATTAGAAATGCCAGTGTTCAGGAAGGTCGAAATAGAGGATCCTTCAAAACTGGTATTCGGCATAGCTAAACACCCTTTAAGCTATGGTCTTGGTTTAAAAATCGGTCAGGGAGAGGTTGTTCCCGAGGTAAAATTTTTCCCTAAAGCTATCTCTGAGAAAGATGAAGAGGCTTTTAAGAAGGAGGTTGAAAGCATAACTAAGGATATTCTCGACAGGGCTGTTGAACTTGGCGTAGGCTCTCTTCAAATAGAGACTGAGCAAAGCTTTATGGAGACTAAAAACCCTCGTCTAGTAGCTGAAGTAACTAATATCCAAAAATCGGTAATGGAAAAATATGCAGGCGAATACGGCATTAAACTTGGCCTTAGGATAACTGTCGCAGACATCAGGGATTTCAGAGAAGGCTTAAGACACACAGCGGAGTATAACCTGATGCTGGAGGCTTTTGAAAAAGCAGCTTCAAACGGTGCTGACATTCTTTCAATAGAATCTGAAGGGGGGAAGGATGTTTTCAATTACAGCATCCTGAGACAGGATGTGAGGGGGATACTCTTCTCCGTAGGGCTATTGGGCCCATTGGATATGAGTTTTCTATGGCGAGACATAGTCGGTATTGCTAAGAGGAATTCTTCAATACCCGGTGGCGATACAGCGTGTGCAACTGCGAACACGGCTATGAGAATTGCTGGTGGAGTCAGGTCGATGAATATACCGCATACCCTCGCTGCCGTGGTAAGAGCTGTTTCAGCCAGCAGGTCGCTTGTTGCATATGAGGAGGGTGCAACCGGCCCTGGAAAAGACTGTGGGTATGAGAATGTTATTGTTAAAGCCATAACCGGCTACCCTATGTCAATGGAGGGTAAGAGTAGTGCTTGTGCACACTCTAGCTTAATAGGAAATATTGCTTCTGCATGCTGCGACCTTTGGTCGAATGAGCAGGTTGAGAATATTCGCCTATTTGGAGGATCTGGCCCACAAGTCTTCCTTGAAATACTATACTACGATTGTAAGCTTATGAATAGAGCTATTGCTCTCGGTGAGCAAAACAGGCTTAGAGACATGCTTGTTTCATCGGATAAGTTTGAAGACCCGCAGGCATTCGTCCTATCTCCTGAAGCCGCTGTTGAAATAGGAAAGGCAATCGTATCGGAAAAGGGGTATTATAGGAGGGGGATTTCAGCATGCTTTAAAGCAGTCGAGTTAATGGAGAATGAAAGTAATCTTCGACTAAGTCCGCCGGAGAAGCGCTTCCTCTTAAACCTAAAGAAAGTATTGGAGACTCTTCCTGACGATGAGGATGAGTTCAGAGAACAAATGTGTAAAGCATTCTACGGGAGAGTACAAACTTTTAGGGAAAGAGACTACTGGCCATAGTCTATCATTGGGCTTCTTCTCTCTATTGCCTTAGAAACCCGTGGGAAGAGCTCCAATCTACTATGCGGGAAATGCGTTGCGGAGATAAACTCTTGCTGAAAACCATCTACGGTATTAAGCTCAATGGCTTTAACTTTTCTCGCTATCTCATCAGCTTCTTCCCTAGCCTTCTTGGAAATCAGGTTCACATATGCACCGTATCCAGAGCCATTGCCCATTTGAACTATTTTATCCAATGGTGCTTCTGGAATCATCCCCGTGATCATGGCTGATCTAGGGTCGATGTAATTGCCAAATGCTCCAAACAGATATATCTTTGACAACTCTTCCGGATGTACGTTAGCGATCCTCATTAAGACAATGCAGGCTGAGAATATTGCTGCCTTGGCCAATTGAAAGTTTCTAATATCTGATTGCGTTATGTAAATCCTCCTGCCCTGACTGTTGACTGCGATCAGAAAGGCCTTCTCACCGTTTACATCAACAATCCTCTCTGTTTCCACTTCCGATATTCTCCCGCTCTTATCGATTATTCCAGTTAAAAGCATCCATGCTATCGCATCTACGACTCCAGAGCCACATATCCCCCTAGGCTCGACTCCTCCTATCGTTCTATAATACACTTCGAAGGTCTTGCCATCTATAGAGACGGATTCTATCGCCCCTTCCATACCTCTCATTCCACTAGAGAGCCCTGCACCCTCTAATGCTGGCCCTGCCGCAGTGGATGTTGCAATTATGTCTCCACCCTTCTTCAAAACGACCTCGCCATTCGTACCCAAGTCTATAAGGAGGAAGTTTCCATCCGTTTTATGGATTCCAGATACGAGAATGTCTGATATAATATCTCCACCCACGTAACTGCTAACGACAGGAAGTGTGCTTACCACTCCAGAGTCATTAATCTCGATTCCTATTTCCCTAGCCTTGAGCTTAAGCCTAGATCGGAATGGTGGAGCAAAAGGTGCTGAAGCCATGCCAATAGTCTCAATGCCTAGGAGGAGGCTAAGCATAGCTGTATTGCCTGAGAAAACAGCTTCATAAACGTCTGAAAAATCGCAACCGGCCTCTTTAACAGCCTCGTGAATGAGCTTGTTTATAGTTGAAACAACAGCTTTCTGAAGCTTGCCGGGATTCTCTGAATCTTGGACGGCATACGTCATTCGAGAAATAACATCATCCCCATAGATTATTTGACCATTGTAATCTGACTTTACTGAAACCATCTTCCCATCGGAGAGCCTTACCAAGTAAACTACGACAGTGGTTGTACCTATATCGACGGCGATGCCGTATGGACATACAGAGTGTTTCCTCACATCGAGAACTTCATCTTCATGTATGATCGCATCGATATCCCAATCAAGTTTCCTAAGCCTACTCGGCAGTTTCCTGAGAAGCATTATGTCTATAGACCTCGCTTTTAGGGCATCTACTAAACGTTCCATATCAGACCTCTGGTCTTTAAGAGATGGTTCTTCAAGCCTAATGCTTACTATTTTCAGTGAGGGTGAAAAAGTAAAGTCGGGAATGTATCCATGCTCCAGTATCCTGCCCTTGAACTGTCTAGACGAATCAGGTATTTTGATGACAACGTCTTCAACCACTTTAGCTTGACAAGCCAGTCTTAATTTCCGTGAAACCATTATTAACTCGTATTCTCTAGCAGTGGGTTCACTTAATTTTCCTTTAACTACTTCTATTATACACTTCTTACAAATCCCCCTTCCACCGCATACGTTTTCAATATTAACCCCTTCTCCAACGAGTATGTCGATTAAGCTCGTCCCATGTGAAGCTAAAAACCTCTTCCCCTCAGGCTGGATAGTTACTACGGGCATCTGGAAGTCTGCTACATCCACCAGAAATAAATAAGCTTTCAATCTTTACAAACTATAATTCACCTAAGGCTATTGCTAATTTGAAAAAGATTTAAAAGTGATGAGGTGCGTTGAAACAGCGTTGAAAAATTACTCGATTGCAACTGTCGGAAGCCATTCTGCCCTTCAGATACTCAAGGGAGCTAGAGATGAGGGCTTTAGGACGATAACAGTATGTATTAAAGAGCATAGCTTCATATACCGCCATTTCGAAGTTGCCGATAGGATTATAGAAATACCCTCATATGCGAACTTTGAAAGCGTCACGGAAGAGCTTATCAGGGAGAATGCAATACTGGTTCCACACGCTTCTCTCATAGCTTACGTTGGCACAGACGTTATTGAGAAGATGAAAGTGCCTTATTACGGTAATAGGAAAATCCTTGCTTGGGAGAGCAATAGGAGTAAACAGAGAGAATGGCTCAAGAGAGCTGGGCTCAATATTCCCAAGGTATATGAAAATCCTGAGGAGATCGATACCCTATGCATAGTTAAATTCCACGGGGCTAAGGGAGGGCAAGGATACTTCCTTGCCAAGAGCAAAAGAGACTTCTACGATAAAATAGGTGATGCAAAAGAGTATTTTATTCAAGAGTACGTAGTCGGCACCCCGGTTTATATTCACTACTTCTATTCAGTCATACGTGGAGAGCTTGAGCTAATGGGCTTTGACAGGCGTTATGAATCTAACGTGGATGGGATAACTCGAATCCCTGCAATCCACCAAGAGGGCCTGGACGTAACATACACGATAGTTGGCAACCTTCCATTGATATTAAGAGAATCCCTCCTACCGGAGGTTTTCAAAATAGGGCAGAGGGTTGTCGAAACATCTAGAGAGATTTGCAGCCCGGGGATATATGGTCCCTTCTGCCTCGAAACAGTCGTAACCCCCGATTTGAAATTCTACGTTTTCGAGATCTCTGCGAGAATAGTTGCTGGAACAAACGTCTTTATGAACGGTTCCCCATACGCGTATTTGAAGCACGGTAAACCGATGAGTACGGGGAGGAGGATAGCAGTCGAGATAAGAGAGGCCATTGAGCAGGATAGGTTAAAAGAGATATTGGGGTAAATCTGCCAGTTTTAGACATTAATATGTTTCAAAGGGCGAATACTGATAAGAGAGGGAAGAAATATTAGGACGGGTGGTATCGGGTATTTTTATAGTGATGCTGTAGGATGGTGATTAAGAGGGAGGAAATTCAAGATGTTGTTTCAAAATACGATGCTGGAAGCGTAACAATCGGCGTACTTGGCTCACACTCAGCTGAAGAAGTAGGAGTATCCGCCAAGTCATTCGGCTTCAAAACACTCGTCGTCTGTCAAAAAGGTAGAGAAGAGCTCTATGCAAAGTATAATAAGCATCTTTTCGACCATGTAATACTTCTTGAAAAATTCTCTGATATTGTGAGAGAAGATGTTCAGGAAGAAATGAGGAGGCTGAACACCATTTTCATACCTAATAGGTCATTCTCAGTCTACGTGGGCTATGACAATATTGAGAACGTTTTCATGGTCCCGATGTACGGTAATAGGATGATGCTGAGGACTGAGGAGCGCAGTGAAGAGAGAAATCAATACTGGCTCTTGGAGAAAGCTGGGATAAAGACTCCTAAGAAGTTCAATAAGCCTGAGGAGATAGATAGGCTGGTTATAGTTAAGGTTCAGCAGAAAAAGAAGCCTCTTGAAAGAGCATTCTTCTACGCATCTTCTCCGGAAGAGTATTATAAGAGTGCTGAGGAGCTTTTGAAGAAGGACGTGATAAGCGAAGAGGGATTAAAGAAAGCGAGGATAGAAGAATATGTGCTAGGGCAGAAGTTCAACGCCAATTTCCAGGGATGGGCCCTGAAAGACGTTTTCGGTGATTTCGACCTTCTAGGATTCGACGATAGGAAGCAAACAAACCTGCATGGCTTACTCAGCCTTCCTGCGAAGGACCAGGTTTCGTTAAACATCCCTATTAAAAACGAGGAAGTAGGTCACTATGGTCTGACGATGAGGGAGTCTCTTAAACCCCTCGTGTATAAGGCTGCGGAGAAATTCAGGAGAGTATGTGAAGAAGAGTATCCGCCTGGCATAATAGGGCTTTTTGCACTGCAGGGGGCGATAGCCTACGATACTGATGATCCTGAGCAGAAAAGGCTGGAATTCTATGTTTTCGACGTGAGTCCGAGAATACCTGGATGCCCCTGCGTGGGGCCAACTTCTCCAGAGATGCGTCGTCTTGCATTGAAATACCTCAGTCTTCTAAAAAGGTACGGGCTGGAGAGGATAGAAACACCCATGGATCTGCCAATGCTTGAAATAAAACATGCTACTATAAACAATAGGCTTGAAGAAATTGTAACGTAGCTCTGTTCTAGTTTAACAATCGTCATCCGGTGTGATAATAGTCGATTTTTATAAACGTGTTATATTTCTGAAAAACGTTTCTAACTATATAAAAACCTTTTTATAACTCAGTTATAAATCATTACCTATGGGATGAATAAAATACTAGTTTTAGAAGCAAATCCGAAAACAGTTGAAGCATTGATAAAGCTTCGGAAGGAGGGGTTTGAAACAGCCTTCAGAAATGAAACCGTAGATAAGGTTGATTTAAAACAGTATAGGGATTTCGATATTCTTTCAGTCTTCGTATTCTCCAGGGTGGATAGGCAGGTGATCGAATCCTTGCCTAATCTAAGACTTATTGTTACAAGATCCTCAGGCTTTGACCATATCGATGTTCAAGCTGCAGGTGAGAGAGGCATACTTGTTTCAAACGTCCCAAGCTATGGGAGCATGCCTGTGGCTGAGCATGTGTTTGCACTGCTCTTAGCCGTTATGCGTAAAATAGTTAAAGCCGATTCCATAGTTAGGTCTTCCAAATGGTTTAGTCCAGAGCTACAGGGTAGATTGATAAGCGGAAAAACTTTCGGAGTAATCGGCACTGGTGCCATAGGTGAGAGAGTGGCGAGAATAGCTAAGGCATTTGGAGCAGAAGTAATCGCCTATGATACTTTTAAGAAAGTTGCTCTAGAGGCTGAAGGAGTTTTAAAGTATGTTACATTCGAAGAAGTCTTAGAGAAATCCGACATAATTTCTCTACATGTTCCGTTAACCAAGGAAACATACCTTATGATAAACAGTGATTCGATAGCGAGGATGAAGAATGGTGCTATCCTGATAAACACATCGAGAGGGCAAATAGTTGACCAAGAAGCCTTAGTGGAAGCCCTAAAAACAGGGAAGCTATCTGGAGCAGGATTGGACGTATTCGAAAAAGAGCCTCCGGACCCTGATGACCCCTTATTAAAGCTTGAAAACGTTGTTTTGACTCCACATGTGGCTTGGAACACTGTTGAAGCAGAGGACTACATTCTTCAATCTACGATGGACGCTATAAGAGCATTTGCCAACGGGAAGCCAATAAACGTCGTTAATTTAAAGGAATTGGGGAAACACCCTCTTGCTCCAACCATCTCCTTTAATTGAGTAACATGTGAAATATTTACAGAAACATCCCTATTAAAAGCAAGCTTTATATCCCCTCTCGAAGCCTATGAGGCAGCATGCTCCACCGATTACGTCACTTTTCAAAACAATCTCTTCAAAACAATATGAAGCCGGTATGTAGAGGAGGATTTCAAAATGGCTAAATGCGAATTCTGCGGTTCAGAAACCCCTATGCCCTTCATATGCTCCTTCTGCAAGGGCACATTCTGCTCTTACCACAGGCTCCCCGAAGCACATAACTGCCAAATGCTACACCTAGCCAGAGCACAGAAACCAGTATGTGAAGAAATCCCCGTTTTTAGAGTTGAGGAAAAGCCTCGAGGTAGAAGAATCACCAGTAAAACCGAGATTTTACATCTTTTAACAGCATGGGTTGTTTTAAGCATATGCTTCTCTACCAGATACCTTTTCAGGACCTATTCAATAATCCCGTTAATGTTCATCATCTACTTTTGCATAGTTGGAACGGGATTTATATTCCACGAGTTGGCGCATAAGTTTACTGCGCAAAAATACGGCTACTGGTCTGAATTTAGACTCTGGCCCTGGGGGTTAGCAATGGCCTTGTTCTCTTCTCTGTTAACACTAGGTTCATTCATTTTCGCAACCCCGGGAGCAACATATGTAGTGCCGCGCTACAATACCTATGGATGGTCTGAAATATCCGAGAAGAAAAGGATCGGACTTATGTCGTTGTCAGGCCCATTGTCTAACGTTTTCTGGGCTGTCATATTCTTTCTATTAAGTGGGTTTAATGGCTTGCTGGCTCTAGCTGGCAACATAGGCTTCCAAGTAAACCTGTGGCTCGCCGCCTTCAACATGATACCACTAGGAGGCTTAGACGGTAGGAAAATACTAGCATGGAACACCAAAATATGGGCGATAGTGACAATACCACTATGGATCATAGAAGCATTCCTAATATTCCTCTAAAACACTCGTGTCAAAAGAATCCTTTCAACAAAGCCAAAAATTCTTCAAAACAGCATAAAGAAAATATTCGAAAAAATACTTAACCTCAAACAGCAACTAAGTAAAAACAAATTCGAGGCAACACAACCACTACACCCATAGCAAAAAAGACAATCATGTAAACAAAACCATTACTCAAAGCCACACCAGGTTAAAAGCAAGAGCCAAAACGCTACCAATCAAAAAGTAGACAATATATTAACAAAACCTACATAGAATAAAATCTATCTATATCTGTTACAACACACTAAAGACAAACACTACAACCCCCGAAAAATTAATATAGCACGCAAAACACCATATACCAGTAGCCCGGTCGTCTAGATTTAGATCCCAGAAATAAAAAAATAGAAGGGGTCTAAAGGATAACGGTCAAAGGCCAAGATCCCGGCTAGGGATGAGGGGCTCTGGATCTAATATAGAGAAGAAACCCCTTGACGAGAGTTCGAATCTCTCCCGGGCTACTAACTTTTTCTCAACGCTTATTTTCCGGATGCGTGATTGTTATGCTTAAAAGTTGGATTCATGATGATTATGATGAAATGGTTAACCGTGCTCAAGAAGATATTGATTCGATTGAACATCTTAGAAAGATGGTTTAGGACGCTATTGAGGAGCTTATGGCGGAGCTTATACAGAAAGGATTAATCTATGAAACTAGTCTGGTTTAATTAGCTTTAGGAATTCTGTTGACGTAAGTATTCTAATATTTTTGAATTTGCCCGGTGCTAGGAGGTGTTTATCGCCCGTGATAATCGCATTGGCCTTCGCAGAAAGAGCGCATTCTAGGACTCTGTTATCCGCTGGGTCATTGCGAATGATGTTGACCGCTGTCTTAGGCTCGATTGTTCTCAATACTATCTGGTAGTACCCAATGGCGCTCGCTATCTCATTTTCGGAAAGCCTGAACTTAGGATAGTTCATAACCTTTTCAAACTCCTGCATTAACTGGGGTGAGGTGTAGCCGATAACAAGGCCGTTTTCAATCATTTCAACGATTTCAGACTCATTTCCTTCCCATAGCCAGGCTGAAACAAGAATATTAGTGTCTAGAACTACTTTAGGCTTCTTCGGTTGTTTTCCTCGCTTCTTCAACCGCTTTCTCCACTTCCATCCTGCTTATTTTCAGCGAAGCAACCTTTCTTCTAGACGAGACGGAGAGGATGGCGAGAATACTCTCTTCCTTTCCGATCTTTCTGATGAGTAACATATCGCCCTTTGAGTAGGCTAACAACTTATCTCCCTTCTTTAACCCCAGCCGACTTCTAACCCCTTTAGGTATGACGACCTGACCCTTAGAGCTGACTCGAACAATCTCTACCTCTGCCATAAGAAACCTGTCTATAAGTAAGACTAGTCTTACTTATAAGCCTTGCTACCTCATAATTCTATAGGATCTCGATTTGTTGAGAAAATTATTCGATTTTTGCCTTCCCCTTTCAATCTCATCTTTTCACATCGGTACGTACACTTTATTATTAGTCTCTCATATAATAATAAGGATATATCTTAACAATTTAGATAATTGCGAAATTGAAAGCTCGTCAAACATTTGGAATCCTCCTGAAGAAATGAACTACGTTTTTAAAGGGAAAGCCTATAGAAATTACCTTGGCAACTACTGGTATTGATTCTGAGAAAAATTGTTTATAAAGAGCAATAAATGAGAAGATGTTTTATGATACTGTTGAGAAGTTCATTAAGGAAAGGTTATTGATTAATCTAACTAAAGATGCTGTTTAGAATATTGAAGTGGGGTTTGATCATTCTAGAATTCTGATTAAGGCTTACAGGCTTTTGAATTTATAATATTCAGAAAAATTTTTAAGAGTTAAATGTCGGTTTTATTATAGGGGTGCTTAGATTGCCCTTCTGTCCTTATTGTGGAAGGCCTGTGCCAGAGTGGGCAAAGTTTTGTAAATACTGCGGTGGTAAATTAACTGAGAATGAATTGCCTCCAAGAGATTCTTCTTATCCTCAACAATTGCCACCTCCACCACAACCAACGATTATAAGAGAGCGTATTCCTGATACTTCTCGATTGTCCGGTGTTGGAATTCAAAAATTTCTAGGGCCTGGGGAAAAGATTATATTCCGTACGAGAAGTAGGGTATGGCTTGGGGATCAGGCGAGATATGCGTATGTTACGAATAAACGCTTGTTGTTCTACTATCGAATTCCGAAACTAATGGGATTGATTAAAGATGATAGGGTTGATGAGATCTTTATAAATCAGATAAGGAGGCTTTCGTTGATTGAAAAAGGTCTCATTGTAAAATCGATCATACTCCACATAGATGAGTTTGAGATTAAAGGAGATCGCGGGGATTTGCTTGAGCTTTACAGGGCTATTCAATCGGTAAGAGGCTTAAGTTGAACCGGGAGAAACATATTACTTTAGGGTTAATCGGGTTTATTGTCTACGTTATTTTGTTGTAAAACTTAAGGTCTTTCGAATTTATTATCTTGGTCATTGGAGGAATAACCTCCGTAATAAGCTCAATTATTCCTGACTTGATTGAGCCAGCTGGAGATTTCAGGCATAGAGACTTTGCCCACAGTAAAAGAGTTTTAAGAATGTTTTACATGATATTTTTAACAACTTCTATATTAAGCCTCTTTATACCTGTTTTGCTAATAATCTCTGTAAGATTAATCTGGTATATTCTTCACCTTCTTGCAGATTCAATAACAAAAACTGGATTCCAGAATGATGTGTATTCAGATTCCTAAGATTTAAAAATCTCATTGGTTTAAGAAACTAGATGTCACTTAGTCTTTAGAGTATTTCCTAAATTCTCAAATGAAAATTATGTAAATATTTCTTTCAGAAAATGTTAACATATCCTATACCTTAGCGGTTTTTACTGGCTTATAATCCTGTTAAAAAATGATGATTAGTGTAATATCTAATTCTCTTAGAGAACTATGAATGTTTTTCTGGATATCATGGAAGAATGACCAATATGTCTTTTATTGGGGTGATGGGGAAAGAGTTTCCATCTATTCAAGTTTGCTCAGGGATTTTAACTATTCGGTAGAGAAGATTTTTAAGCTGCTCTCCCACATTTATACAAAGGTAGACTTTGGGGTTTGTCAGGGTTAAAGCAAAGGTCTGGAATATTGAAAACCTGGAAAATGTCATAGAAGTCATGCTTCTGGCTGATACTGGCGCTATCTACACTGTTTTGCCGGAGAGCATTCTCAAATCGCTGGGTGTTAAAAGTATTGGGAAGAGAAGGTTCAGACTGGCCAATAATCAGGTTCTTGAAAAGGAGATAGGTATCGTAGGCATAGAGGTCAATGGTGTGAAGACACATACGATAGCAGTCTTCGGTGATGAAAACGTATACCTTTTAGGGGTTGTAACACTTGAAGAATTGGGTTTAGAAGTAGACCCGGTGAAAGGTGAACTGAAACCGCTTGAACTACTACTAATGTGAGTTACTCTATTAGCGTAATTGTTTGATTCACTCCCATGTTCTTCATGAATGTTTCTGTCGGGGTTGAAAAGGGAGCATTAACGTTATTAAACAATTCTGGAATATCTGACTTCATAACTTTAAGTTCTTATATATTTAATTCATTATAAGAATGTCGTCTCGCTTTACTATTTCGGGAAGTTTTCTAGTTTTAGGAGGAATTCAGGTATGTCTTCCTCTTCTAAGATGATTACGTTTCTCGGATATTTCCTATGAGGCTTTCCCGCCTTCACCTCGATCTTTAACTCGTCTGCTAAACAATCTATTTCAAAACCGTCTCGGTAATAGTAAACTTCTCCAAATCTTCTGAACAAATGCTCTTGGACAATGTTTTCATATAGGGTTGCATCCAAAAACTTTTCTTTAGTCCAGAAGGAAATAGCGTGTAGAATCAGAGGGTCTCTGAAGAAAATCTTTTTCTCCTTCTTGAAATCGATTCTCTTTCCTTCCTTCCAATAGACTAGTTTCATGACGAATAGGTTTTCAAACTTTTCTAAGTATTCAGATACAGTCTTATAACTGACTCCAATATCACTTGCTATGGACTGGTAAGAAACCGGAGACGGAAGCTTGGTTAAAAGGCTTGATAAGATCTGGTAGGATGTTTTTAGGCTTAGGCCGATTTTCAAGATGTCGCTTTCAAATGCCTTAACCCATTCCCCGTAAAAATTCTCAAAATAGTTTAATGATGCAGGGAATCCTCCGTATTTCTTATAGATCTCAAATGCTTCTCGTATCCTACTTGTTTTTTCTCCGACTTTTAAAACTTCAACAAGCTCTCTAAAGGAAAGAGGCATGACTTCAACCACTTTTCCACTTCCAGTTCTCCCAGGAAATAGTTCTGCTTGTTTCCTTAGCTTCAGACTTATTGACCCCGAAACGGTTAGAGAGGATTTTTTGAAGCACCCTGCGTCTATCAGGCCTTTCAGCGGCATCCACCAGTTTTCCAGGCTGGTTACCTCGTCTATGAATATGAAGTCGAAGTTTTTTCTTGAAATAGAAATCAGTGTTTTTTCGAATTTCCCTATTTCGGGAATAAGCTCTGCATTAAGATAGATTATTTTCTCTTTTTCAATACCTTTTTCAATAAGGCTTTTTATCAAGAGTTTTATTCCCGTAGTCTTACCAACTTGCCTAGGACCAACGATAAAGTTTAGGCTGAAGGGTTTTAACGAAATGTGCTCTATCCACTTTGGCACCCATTTCACTTTCTGCTTCTCCCATTTGCCCAAGTCGTTATCTTTTTCCCCGAACCACCAGGGATTCAGTATTTCAAGAGCGTCTTTCATTATAGAAATTAAAGTTCTAATAGTTTATAAATCTTTAGAAATTATTTTTCTAATATACTGTCCCTTTCTTTCTACCCTGCCCATGAATATAATTGTATTGTTATTGCTTTTGGTAAGATTGTATGCACTGGTGCTGTTAACTGAAGATGGGTTTACGAGGTGTGGAAAAACATTAATTTTTAAAAAGACTTCTCGTAATGGAATAATGTGATCAAATATGCCGTGCTGTGGTAAGAAGGGTAAGAAGCCTAAGCCAGATGATCCGTGTACTTGTGGAAGTGGCAAGAAATACAAGGATTGTTGCGGCAAGAAATAACAAGTCTTTTTTTACTCTTCTTTTTTAAACGATGCTGTTTGATTCATAGTCTTGCTTAAACGCTCAAAAGGTTCTTTCTCCAGCTCTTATTGGCCACACCCATCCATAAGGGGTTCTTTCCACACCTTTTTCTTTAAGTTCCTTTAATAATCTATCCCTTAACCCTGTAAGGATATTCTCCTTGTCGTATAGGATTATGCCGTCGACCATAGCATTGATAATCCAACCGGCCATGGATTTAATATGAGACTCTAATTCTTCTGGAGTCATGTATATGGCTTGAATTATACTGGGCAGTTCGAGTTCTCTAACTAGTTTTGAAATCATGATAATCCTATCTTGAAGGCTTGGGAGGTTTCTTATTACAACTATTAAGTCGATATCGCTTTCCGCTGATGAAAACGGTTTAGCATTTCCCTTGGCCAATGACCCGAATAAGATTACACCAATCGCTTTGCTCTTGAAAACTTTTAAAACTTTTTCTAGATACTGCTTTAACACTCTTCGATACTCTGAATCTTTAATTTCATTCAATTTTTCCAGACGCATCTTCAACCACTTTCTTTAATTGTTCCACAACTTCAGAAAGATCTTCTGATAGACCTTTAAACTCGTTGAAGAATCTTATTACATTTTTTAGACTTTCTATCGCAGATCTAAGAAGTTCCCTGGCTACATTTGCCGTGTACACTTCTGAAGGCATAATTATCCTATCCTCGGTTTCCCATCCATATCTTGGCATAGAGCCTTGAGATTCAAGAGAGGATGCGTAGGAAATTATTAATGTTAAATATTTTATTTGCTCCTTGTTTAGACCGAGTTTTTTCAACATCTTCTTATCTGAAATAATTTTTCCTATGATAACGCTTGGAAAATGGGTTTTTTCAAATTCTATACCCAAGAAGCTTAGTATTGATTTGCAAGCATCTTCAACCGATAGTTGAATTCTAAATACGGCATCTGAGTAATCTCCTTCTAAATACCTAGTTATTCCCCTCCTAAAATCTTCTACACTCATCTTCAATCTATCTCTCGCCTTACCATAATTATTCAACTCAAAAGAAAAAGAATAAGAAGAATATAAATCTTAATTATGTTATGAACAATAGGGATTGAAATAAAGATTCTCACCGATATGATGGTAACAGGAAAGTAGACTCAAAAAGATTCATGGGAAAGAAGATGGCGCAATGAAGTAAATATTGCTGATTACTATTAGTGCAATATATAGAATAGAATAGTCATAGGAAGTCCTTCCAAAAACGCTTAGTCCGCTTCATTACCTTTTCACTGGCTTCATATAAGGCTTCAGAAAAAAAATCGATGATAAAACCTCTAGGACTCTGATATTTTAAACAGTTTAGGTTTAAGCTGGCGGTGGGGGTGGTGCCTGAGGCTGGTTTACTATCGTTATGTTTACTGTCTGCTGCTGTTTCTCCCTGCTCTTCTTCCAGAAGCTCGCCGCCAAAGCAGCTATGGAGGCTGCCCAGGCTACGAAATAGCCGGCTCCAAAATCAAGCACGCTAAACGTTTCCCCGTAGGGCTTGTAAATCAGAACATATCCGACCGTCAACATTGCTAGGCCAACAATACCTAAGACTCCGCAACCCAAGGGGAAGGAGCCCACGAGCCCAGCTATGGCTAGAAGTATGAAGGAGACTATAATCACGTAAGCCATGACGATTAACCCCGGTTCCCCTATTTCCCTTATCTCTTCAAGGTTCTCCATGTTCCATCTGGCTGACTCGAAGAAGGTTTCTCCACGCGTCCCGAAAGACAGTATGAAAACAGCTATTAGTATGACTATGCCTAGGAAAACGCCCACTATCCTACCAGGATTCATCCATGCTCGAAGCCAACCGGCTCAGACTAGCTATATAAGGCTTTAACGAATATGTCCTTAAGAAGTTTTTAATTTGTTTTCAAGACTATATCAAACCCATTTTAACGAGCACGTGTATGCTCAGCATCAAGTAGAACATTACGGTAAGAGGTATGTGAAGGGTCTTCCAATAATCCCTGATTACCCTGGGCCTATTAACGTATCTTCCCAATATTCCCCCTACAACTATGATAATCATAAGACCAAAGGTGAAGAAGCTTAGGAAATGTTCCGGCCTTGCGAAGAAAACTCTGTTAGCCAAGTGAATGCTCGTCAGTAATAATGAGATGATGCCTGGAATGCAGTGAAGAGTCAACCATAGTCTAATTTTATTCGGAAAACCCCTTTTCAAAGCAGAGTAAGCCGCTGAAACCCCAAGCATAATGCCACCAGCCCATCCGAACCAGTGCGCTACATCAACAGGGAAAAGCCTCCAAGGACCACGATGACGAACCGGACCCGTACCTATTATGAGTAAAGTAAGGAATAGGACGATAACTATAGTTAGGATGAAAACAACCAGCCTCTCAACACCCTTTCCTTCCAATCAAAATTTCAGAGCAATATTAGACGTTTATGCTTTACCCGTTATAATTAGGATTAGAGTAAACACCAAACTCTGATCTTAAAGTTTCTATTCGATGTAATCTTTAAACCTTCGGAAGGCTTTTAGAATAACTACTCGATTATTCTTGAAAACTCGAAATCAAATATCATCTAATGTGAGGCAAGGAGGATTAATGTTTCAGTATGACGATGGGAATGGAAAGGGAATACTGCTTTTTAAACCTATTAAAGAAAAGTTTAAATACCCGAGAGAGAGGGTTGAGCGAAAATGAAGCTGCTTATAAGTTTTTCCGTAGGAGGTTTGGGAAATGAGCGTCCTACCAGATGAGCTTCAAAGGTGGAGCTGTCCTCAATGCGGCTCCAAGAAGATAGTTGAAGATAAGCGTTCTGGCGAGATCTACTGCTCGGACTGCGGTTTTGTACTAGTTCAAAAACTCCTTGATGAAAGTAAGGAGTGGAGAGAATTCGGAGACGAGGAATCGGAGAGGAGAGACAGGGTAGGTAGCCCTCTTACAGCAGCAATATACGACTATGGTCTTTCTACAACTCTTGAAACCGGGATTAAAGACGCTACTGGGAAAGTACTCTCGGCAGAGGCAATGGCAGAAGCCCAAAAACTCAGACTCTGGCAGCAGAGAAATAGAGCATACAGTTCTGCGGAGAGAAATCTCCAAGTAGCGAGCAAAACCATTGCGCAAATAGCAGATCAACTTAAAGTGCCAAAACCAACATACATCAGAGCAATACAAATCTACCGTGATGCGCTTGAGAGGGGCTTAGTGAGGGGGAGGCCGATAAACAGCCTTGCAGCAGCAGCACTATACGCAGCATGCAGAGACAACGGAATACCCAGAACCCTTAAAGAAGTTGCTGCAGCCTCAGGATTAAAGAGGAAGGAAGTAGCCAGAAGCTATAGGCTACTCATTAGATCATTAGAAAACAAGATGCCATTAAGCGATCCATCAATCTACGTGGAGAAAGTCGCGTCAAAACTAAAAGTCGGGCCAGAAGTAGAAAGAGAAACACTAAAAATACTAAAAGAGGCGAAGGAGAAGAAGATTACAGCCGGTAAGGACCCTCTTGGGATGGTTGCAGCTGCGATGTATCTTGCTACTCAACGATTGGGTTTACAGTTGTTTACGCAGAAGCAGATTGCTGAGGCTGCTAACGTTACTGAGGTTACTGTCCGCAACCGCTACAAGGGTCTTCGTGAAGCTCTGGAAGGAGTTAAGGAAGCAAACTAATTTTAAATCTCTTTTATTTCATATTGCTAAATAAATACGGCTATAAACATATACTGGAGAATATCCTCTATAAATGCTTGTTTCGCTATAATTCAGGTTTCATATCAGTTTAAGACTGACAAGTTGACTGGATGTTTTCTTGCAAATTACCGGTCTTCCCAAGTTGTTGTTTTAAAACCGTCGAGATTCTTAATATTCCTGAATATCAAGAATTGAAATTACAGGATTTTATAAGCTAATTTAAACTCTATATATTGACAGTTTTTGATAATGTTTTCCAATAATTTTCATTTCCCCTTTCTTTCTAAAAACGGTTCTTCGATTATGAACTAAGTTTGAGTTTATTCTGGAACAATGTAAATAATGCTTATATGTTTCAGCAAAAAATTCTCCCGAAAGATTTAAAAAGTTAATCTTTAATCATTCGAGAAAAATGGTTGGCAAAAATTACGAAAACCAGAATTCCAGTTTATTGATCAATAAGGCTTACAACCTCTATAACATGGGGCGTTTTGAAGATGCGATAAAGTATTGCGATGAGGTGATTAAGACGAACCCTGACGATGCTGCTGCATGGAGTATTAAAGGGATTTGCCTAATGTTCCTACGCCGCTATGAGGAGGCCTTATCATGTTGTGAAAAGGCTATAAGCCTTAATCCTGAAGATGCTTCCGCATGGTATAATAAGGCGTCTTCGGAAGACGCATTGGGGAAAAGGGAGGAGGCTATTAAATCCTACAACAAGTTCATTTCACTGGCTTCAGAAGATTGTGCGATGTATGTTCAGTATGCACGTTGGAGAATAAAAGTGCTAAGCGAGGGAAGCAATAAGTAACTTAGATTAAAAATACCGTATTTTTCTAAGACTATCTTAGGGAATATTAGGAGACTTTACAATTGGAGTATTTTCACACATTTTTTAAAGATTTAAAAAAGAAATAATACGGAACGATTCGAATCTGAAAAGGGAAAGATGAGGCTTGATAAGTAGGCTCAAGGAGAAGGGTGCAGGAGACCTTTTAAAATGTATTCAGTGTGGCTCATGCACCTCTTCCTGTATAGTTAACGCTGTAAACGAGTATTTCAATCCCCGTAGGATTATCGGCTCTATAGTGAGGTTTAACAGGCTTCCAGACCAGGACCCGTGGCTCTGCTCTTCCTGTTCAATATGCGTTGAAAGATGTCCACAACGAGTTAACCCTCTAAGCGTAATCATGGCATTGAGAATGATAAAATACGAGAACGGTGATGCCCCGCCCAGCAGGGTCTTTGAGCTTATTGAGCAGATTAAGAAGACAGGCCTAGCATTCCCCTTAAGCAATGAGGCTTACGAGAAGAGGAGGAGCTTGGGTCTTCCGGAATTGGAAATGGATGAGGAGAGTCTGAAGGAGGTGAAGAAGATACTTTCGGAGGCTGGTTTCTAAATGAGTATGACCCTTTACCTGGGATGTTTAATAAGAACACTCTACCCTGAGGTTGAGAAGGCTGTTTACGAAGTACTAGGTAGGATTGGGGTTGTGTTTGAAGAGCCTAAGGGGGCTTCCTGCTGTGCTCCATTGGGTCTTTTCTCTTTGAGCAAAAACGCTTGGCTTAGGCTTAACGAAAGGAATATGAGGCTCTTCCAGAGCACTGTCTTAACTGTTTGCGACGATTGTTTCGCAAGCCTCAGCGACGCGTTCAAAATACTTTCCGAGAAGAATAATGTAAGGGTTCCTGAGGTGAAGCCCTTTGGAAAATTCATGTTGGAGAAATTGGAGGAGAAGGGGCTTAGGTTTAGTTTTAAAGGTTTAAGATGCGCTGTACAACACAGTTGTCATCTCTTGAGGCCTGCTAGGAATGTTGACAATGCTGAAAACCCTATGGTAGTTAAGAACGTTTTAGAGAAGCTTGGATATATTCCAGTGTCTTACGTGAGTGAGCTTGATTGTTGCGGCGGGCTGGTTTTTGAAGAGAAAATGAGAAATGCTATTGCCCGTAGGAAGGCTGAGGCATTGGAAAAGTCTGGAGCAGACTGCGTTGTTACAACGTGTTCACACTGTATGCGTCAGTTGAAGTCAGTAAGCCGGCTTCCCGTACTTCACCTTGCTCAGCTTTCAGCATTGTCTATGGGTGCGAATCCGGAGGAGATAGGTATTTCAGAGATACTTTTAAGGAGGATGGTTAATCCTTGAGGAGGGTTACAGTACTACTGTGCACGTGCGGTTCAACATTACTGGAGAAGATCGATTTCAACAAAGTTAGTAAAGAGCTCTATAAAAACCCGCTTGTAAAAAAAATTGAGATAGTCGACGGGCTTTGTAAAGCCAATACTGTCAAAAGCCTGAGTCTAGATGCTAATGAGAGAATTATCGCAGCAGCTTGTTCCAGCAGGCTGTTGGAAGCTGTTTTAAAAAACCTCTCCAATGCTAAAGTCATCGAATTCGTAAATATAAGGGAGCAATGCGCATGGGTTTGCGATGACAAGGAGGATGCTAGTTCTAAGACAATACGGCTTTTAAACGGAAGTATCAACAGGGCTGTTAGATCGAATCCTCCACAATACTCAGACGGCTTGAAAATAGTGAGGGAAGCAATGGTGATAGGAGGAGGCATAGCTGGGGTGAGGTGTGCTCTCGACATAGCTAACGCGGGCTACAGGGTTTACCTAATTGAAAAAGAGCCTAGCATAGGCGGTATAATGGCGCAATTGGATAAGACTTTCCCAACTCTGGATTGTTCTATTTGCATCGAGGGACCACTACTCTCTGAAGCAGGTAGGAATAAGAATATTACTATCATCCCCAATTCTGAAGTTGTTGGAGTTAAGGGCAGGGTTGGAGACTTCAGGGTTTTAGTAAAGGTTAATCCAACTTACGTTGACCCTGAGAAATGCAATGGTTGTGGTGAATGTGCTAACGTCTGTCCGGTTTACCAGCCTAATAAATATGATGTTGATCTTAAGCCCGTTAAGGCGATATACTGTCCATTTGCACAGGCTGTTCCGCTTAAGTACGTAATAAACAAGGAGTATTGTATTGAATGCGGTCTCTGCATGAGTGTCTGCACAAGGGCTGCTATAAACCTTGAGGATAAGCCCAAGATGCTTGAGTTGAACGTTGGCGCGATAGTTGTTGCAGTGGGCTCAGACCTTTTCGACCCTAGGCTTAAACCCGAGTACCACTATGGAGAGTATGATAATGTGATAACCAATATGGAGTTTGAAAGGATAATTTGCGCCTCGGGGCCGACTGGCGGAGTCTTACTTAGAAAAGACGGTAAGCCCGCGAAGAGGGTTGCCTTCATACAGTGCGTCGGGTCGAGGGAGTCAGGCCCAGGCATAGGGGAGTGCTCATACTACTGTTGTGCGGCAAGCATGAAGGAGGCTAGGCTCATACTTGAGCATGACAAGGATGCTAAGGTATTCATATTCTACAACGAGCTTAGAGCATTCGGAAAAGGATGGGAAGACCTCCTATATAGGAGGTGTCTTGAAGATGGTATTGTCTTCATAAGGTCTAGGCCTTCTGAAATAAAGAGGAGCCCTAACGGTAATCTGATTGTAGTATACGAGGATACTTTAACCGGTAAGAGGAGCGAGCTGGAAGTAGACATGGTTGTTCTAGCCTTGGGCTTTAAGCCCTCTGAAAAGCTTGCTAAACTCGCTGCTACCCTGGGTGTTTCAGTAGATGATCAGGGATTCATAGAGGAGGCTCATTCTAAAGCTAAGCCATTGGAGACCAGGGTGAGAGGCATTTACGTAGCTGGGACCTGCCATGGACCGAGGGACATTGTTGAAAGCGCTGTAGAAGGCAGTGCTGCAGCAGCTCTCGTGATAAGCCTTTTTAGAAGTGGGAGCGTGAAGCTTCCAGAAACAGCCGTGGTTTTAGAAAGCAAATGTACTGGCTGTGGAAGGTGCATGCCAGTATGTCAGTATGATGCGATAGTTAGAGACGGTGAGAAGGTTAGGGTTTTGGAAAGCTTATGCAATGGTTGCGGCGCATGTATTTCGTCGTGTCCGCAAGAGGCTATCGTCCTTGGCGACTGGGGTATTGAACAACTGGCTCTGCAAATTTCCGGCATGCTCGGTGATTGATGGTGGCCTGGAAGCCTAAGATAATAGCTTTCACATGCTGGTGTTCAAACTCAGGCGTAGACCAGGCTGGCTTCGAAGGCTTCAAGTATCCCGCTAACGTGCTAACTGTAAGGGTTCCATGCTCAGCCATCGTGAACCCCAGCATTGTAGTCAAAGCCCTTGAAGAGGGTGCTGATGCAGTTCTACTCACGGCCTGCAAGCCAGTTGAGCTTAGGAAGATAGCGCCCAGTAGGATAACAGAAGCCAGGGTAAGTCTTCTTAGAAGACTTTTGAAGACAGTTGGGGTTGAAGAAGAAAGGGTTAGAATACTCTGGATCTCGTCTAACGAAGGAGGTGTTTTTGCAAACGAAGTTTCGAGGATTGTTGAAGAGATTGAGAGACTCGGGCCGTTAAACCTGAGGGGGAGAATGCTTGAGCAGTCCTGAAATAGAGCTCAGAAAGCTTGCGAGAAACCTACTTGAAAGGAAGGTTGTTGACCTCGTAATAGGCTATGAGGATTCTGAAGCAGGAGTTAGGCCATGTTTTATAAAGGAGCCGGGTGAAGTGGAGAAGCTCGTCTGGAATCCTGATTGCAGGCTTAGCCTAGTAAGGTATTTGAGAGGTTTTAAAGAAAAGAAGGTGGGGATTGTTGCGAAGGGCTGTGACGGTAGGGCTATTGTAGAGCTTATTAAGGAGAACCAGTTGGATAGGAAGAATATCTTCATCATAGCTGTTGAGTGCAACGGTGTCTACAAGCCCGTGAAATACGGCTCTTCGAAGACGAGAAGGCAAATGGCTGAGTATTGTGAGAAATGCGAAGTCAGGGTTTCTCCCATCAAAGATTATCTTATTAAATCCGATGAGAAGGCTCTGGAGGAGACAATTCCAAAGGGCGATATAGAAGATTTGGACTGGTTGAGCCTCTTCAGGAAGTGCTTAAGGTGTATGGCTTGCGTAAGGTCCTGTCCCTTCTGTTACTGTACTGAATGCTCAATAGAGGGTTTCAAACCCGCTCTAGTCCATAGGCTTGTCGACCCAGTGGAGCTTTTCACATTCCACCTTATTAGAGCGATTCACATGGCTGGCCGTTGTGTAGAATGCGGAGCCTGCGAATCTTCCTGTCCTGTTGAAATCCCCCTCACAAGACTATACCATGAGCTTAACGAATGGTTTAGGGAAAACTATGGCTATGTTCCAGGCTTGAACTTAGAACAGGCTCCTCCTCCACTTGTCTTTAAGGAGGGTGAGAAGCCTTGAGAATGTTCTCAATAACAGAGGAAAGTCTGAAGGTATTTTTAAGAGAGCTTTCCTTAAAGCATGTTTTAATCGCTCCATTTGAGCGGGACGGCTATTTCGAATTCGACGTATTGAAGAATCCAGATGTTATTAATCTCAACTATACTAATACAAGATTGTCTCCGAAACGCTTTTTCCTACCGCAAAGACAACTTGTCTTCAAACATTATCCTAGGAAGGGGTTTACTGAAGAGTCGAAGGAATATTCCAGCTTCGTACTCTTTGGGATAAGGCCTTGCGACGCTTCTGCGCTAAGCGTCCTAGATAATATCCTACTAAGCCCTCCCTACAAAGATGCTTCCTACGAGAATAGGAGGAAAAACGCGATTGTAATAAGCCTTTCATGCACCAAGCCTATGGCAGAATGCTTCTGTAATGTTTTCGAAACAGGTCCAATAAGAGGGATGGGTGAAGACTTGACATTCACCCCTACGAGGAGTGGGTTTATAGTGGAGGCAAGGACCCCAAGGGGTGTTTCGGTAATAGAAGAATTCGGAAAGCTATTTAGGAAAGCAGATGGAGAAATGCTGGAGGAATACAGTAGGCTGATTAGTAAAGTGCTTGATGAAATGAATCGCAGACTTAAAGTCGATAAAACAAGGCTTATTAGAATTGAGAAAGAGGCTGGAGAAGAGTTTTTCCAATTGAACGCTCAGAGGTGCATAGAATGCTCCCTATGCTCATTCGCCTGCCCCCTCTGCTACTGTTTTGAAACAGAAGACTGTTTGGAGAAAGACTCGTACGTAAGGTTTAGAGGCTGGGACACTTGTATTTCCCCATTGTTCACCAGGATGGCGAGCGGCCTAGACCCCAGGGTTACGAAGGCTGATAGGCTCTGCCACAGGTTCTGCCATAAGCTCAGCAGAATACCCCTCGCCTTCAACGCTTACGGATGCGTGGGCTGCGGGAGATGCGTCTCACTATGTCCAGCCGGAATAGACATAAGGGAGGTGTTGAAGAAATGGGGTTGAGTCCCTATGTTCCAAAGCCGGTGAAAATAGTCAGAATCAAAGAGGAGACCCCAGATACTAAGACTATAACAATAGGTCCGAAGCCTTTCGATTTCACCCCGGGCCAATTTGCAATGGTAACCGTCTACGGAGTCGGGGAAGCACCGTTCTCAATATGTTCAACACCCTCAGACAACAACTTGCAGTTCAGCATTAGGAAGATGGGTAGCGTTACAACAGCTATACACGAGGCCTCCCCTGGGGATGAGATCGGCGTTAGAGGACCATACGGCAGGGGCTGGCCCCTCGGGGAAATGAGGAATAGGGACATCCTGCTTGTCGGAGGCGGGATAGGATTCGCACCCCTAAGGCCCCTTCTCCTCCACCTTCTTGAAAACAGCAATAAGTATGGGAGGATAGCTGTATGCTACGGAGCCAGATCCCCCTCACTCCTCATGTATAGAGATGAGTTTGGAGAATGGATGGAGCGAGGTGTTGAACTCTACTTGACTGTCGACGTTGGCGAAGGCGATTGGAAAGGCAACGTCGGAGTGGTGACAACTATCTTAGACAAGCCTAATCTGAATAAGGCTGAGACAATAGTATGCACATGCGGCCCGCCCGTAATGATAAAATTCGTTTTGAAAAAACTAGTGGAATTAGGATATTCGGAGGAAAATATTTACGCCTCCTTAGAAAGCAAGATGAGGTGTGGAATAGGTAAATGCGGCCACTGTCATTTCGGCGGTAAACACGTATGCGTAGACGGGCCAGTCTTTAGATACGATGAGATAATGGAGCTGCCTAGAGGAATATCACCGTTCTAAAAGAACATTAATGGGATTATTTGGGAAAAGCCCGGTTTAAGGGTCTAAGCCTGAACGAACACGACTGTTAGCCATTTCCCGATTACATTCCTCCAGCCAAGCTGCTGTTTGATGTTATCTCCCAGCGGCTTGGTTGAAGGCTGTAACCGGGCTGGTTAACAGCCGCACTCGCCCAAGCCTACTTCCCCGCGCCGGGCAGAAGATTATTATTCGATAAGCTATAAAAAGGATTTTGGACATGTTCTTGTAGTTTTTGCTATAAAATTTTAATCTTTAAAAACCGAATATTTTATAACCATATGAAGATGTTTCAATAATGCTTGCCGAACAACAAGTTTAAAGAGGATGTTGAAAGCCTGGTTGATAGAATAGGGGTTAACGTCCCCCCTAGGATTAGGGAGGGGCTTGAAAGGCTGAGGGATAGGCTAGTAGAGCTAAGCCAGAAGGGCCTGGTGAAAATAAACCATTCCGTTATGGAGCTTGTATGCGCTAAGCATTTGATGCTTAAGGGATATGATGTCGATGTGGAGCATGACCTTGGCGGGGGGCTTGTATGCGACGTATATGCAGTAAGAGGCGACGGCACGCTTGCTGTAGAAGTGGAAACGGGCTTTGTACCGCCCGATAACGCTCTGGACCCTGAACAGTATTGTAGGGCTAGGGTTGCCAGTAAGATAACTAGGTATAGCGTGAAGGTGGATAAGTTCGGCCTTGGCATTCCTCCCTACTATATTCTTCAAATACCGCCGGTTTTGGCGAAGCCTCCAAGGTTTAGGACCATTGGAGAAATTGAGGAGGTTAAGAGGCTTTGCGACTTGTATTATAAGAATCCTCCAGTAAGCATGGATGAAGTTAAGAATGCCAGGCTTCACACTGTTTACGTAATCGATGTTGCCAGTGATGTTGTTTCAGAAGTAGACCCTGAGTTTTACGCTTCCATTGTTGAAAACCTTCTCAACATAACTATGGTTAAAGGTAGAATGAGTTATTGAAAAGCCCTGGGAATAGAATACTGTTTTGAATATTTAGTAAAGTTCTTGAATCTCAGGACTGTTTAACGTTTCTCTGAGGGAGAACTACAACAGGAAGACCGTTAGACGGCTCTGGGAGACCTTTCCTAAACCTTATTCTCACTACTCCATTATTACCGTGGAGGCCGATTACTCTTCCAATTATCTTCCTCTTTCTGCTTATCATGCAAGCTACTTTCTTACCCATTAACAGCCTAGCTGCCTCTTCCCTACTAGAGACTCCGTCAAACCTTGCGAGATACTGGTGTTTCCTAACGCTTCTCATCCCAAGCCTTGGTCCTCGGATCACTCCTTGGAGCAGAGCCTGGGTCATCGAGCATTTTTCAAAAACTCTGTTTTTTATATTTTTTGCTTCTAATAGCATGGTTTGAATGGAAAGATTAATATAACTGGTTTATATTCACAATGGTCATTATGATGGCTTTCAGAAAATGGAAAAGCCTCTACGGGGTATTCACACCCAGGGTTCAAAGACTAACTTATAGCGGTGATGGTTGTAGATGATTGTTGCAAACGATATAACTGAACTGATAGGTAGGACACCGATGGTTAAGATAAACCGACTTACTGGTCCAGATAATGCCGTAGTATATGCTAAGTTAGAATGGTATAACATAGGTGGATCAGTTAAGGATAGGATGGCTCTCTACTTAATGGAATATGCCGAGGCCTCTGGTAGGCTGAATAGGGACAAGGTCATACTAGAGGCAACATCCGGAAATACTGGCATAGCTCTAGCGATGCTGGCTGCGGTAAAAGGCTACAAGATCACTATCATCATGCCTGAGTCGGTAAGTATTGAGAGACGTCGGATAATAAAAGCATACGGTGCTGACCTTATATTATCCCCAGGGGAAAAAGGTACTGGTGGAGCCATAGAGTTGAAACAGAAGCTTTTGAAAGAGAATCCTGAAAAGTACGTTGACCTGGATCAGTTTAAGGATCCTGTTAATATTCTTGCACACTACCAGACTACTGCTAGAGAGATACTTGAACAAACAAATGGTATGGTTGACATGGTTGTTGTCGGAATAGGTACAGCAGGTACTGGTGTGGGTGTTTCAATGAGGCTTAAAGAGTTTAACTCCAAAATAAAGATAATTGGGGTTACAACTAGGCTAGGGGTTAGCATACAGGGTCTTAGGAATCCGAAAGAACCCTATCCCACGATGCTATTTAGAAAAGAGTGTTTCGACGAGATTGTTGAGATAGATGAAGAGGGTAAGAGAAGAGCCTTCCAAGTGGCTCGTGAAGCAGCTAGGAAAGAAGGGTTATTGATAGGAATGAGCTCTGGGGCAATAATGATGGTTGCACTCGAGAAGGCTAGGGAAATTGGGCACGATAAGACTATTGTTGCAATATTGCCTGACGGCGGAGAGAGGTATTTGAGTACTGAATTATTTGATTAACTCGAAGTCTTCTCTATTCATGATGCTTCTTGCAAGCAATCTGGCTACTCGAATAGGCTCGGGGATTTTACCGAAGACTGTGAATTTATTGAGAATTATCTTGGAGTCGAAATCATCTATCCCAACATTTCTCACAAATATCTTGAAGCCTGTTTTCAATCTTATTTCCTTCCTGGGCCCAAGCCTCCTGTATGCTTCGAGTTTTCTCTCCCAATTGTCTGGGAAATGCTTCTTAATGGCTTCTTCAATCCCCATTGAAGACCTATAGGTTACTGCCAATACTGGCTTACCTGTTTCTTGGAAGATCCTGTTTACGTCAACTATGTTATACATGCTTATGACGACTCCGCTGACCATTATTAGATTCACATCTTCTCTCTTTAACGACTTATAGAGAAGGATTACAGAATCGGTAGCATCGTCTCCAGTGATGGTTGTTTTGGCAAATGAAAAACCATCTATTAAAAAGTCGCTACGCATCACTACGCCTGCCAAAATAGCCTTCTCAAAACTCCTCTTGAAGCTCTCAGCTATCCCCAATGCTCTTATCGCCTTTTTAGAAGTCTTAACTCTCATACTATCGATAGGTTGTGTCTAATCTCGGAATATATGCTTTTCAAAATAGTCTTTTCTAAAAGCTCTGTATGTATATAGTCTAACAATTCATTGAATTATCGTCATAAGGGAATGTTTATTTCTTACAGACAAACTCTTATTATAAGACTGGGGGTATAGTATACCAGAGGAAGAGGGGGTATGGGAGTGGAGATTACTCCAGTGGAAAAGTCGAATGTATCTGCATTATTGAATAGGAGTGATGTTCAGGCTCTACTCAAGGCTTTCATGAATGGCTCTATAAGTGTTTTAAAGCCTGTTATAGGCCAAAACGGTGACTTCACATATCCTGAAGCAGAGAAGATAATGGGAACCTCAACCCGCGTAACAAGGGAAATCCTAGAAGCACTGGCGGGAGAAGAAATCCTATTTTACCACGTATCTGTCGTAAGTATTGTCTGCCCATATTGTGGTGATAACAGGTTTGTAATCCAACTCGTTTGTCCACATTGCGGTTCTACTAAATTGAAAATCGGTACTACTATTGAACACTTAGAATGTGGACACGTGGATTTTGAAGAAAACATTAGAAACATGATTTGTCCAAAATGCAGAAAAAGAATGAGAGCCCTAGGAATAGACTATAGGAAACCAGGTGTGATGTATAAATGCGTATCTTGCAAAGAGTTTACAGGAGAGCCTAGGAAAAAATACGCTTGCTTAAGAGAGAAGCATGTTTTTTATGAGGATGAGAGCATTTCAAGAGAGTTATATTCTTACACGCTTAATCCCAAGAAGAAAGATTTCATAGGGAAATTTATCATTGATCTCAATCCTGTAGTGGAAGCATTAAAGTCTAGAGGGCTAATGGTTAGAACTCCCGCTAAGATAAGGGGGAAGTCTGGTGTAGAACATACTTTTACTCTATTTGCTTCAGGCGGTAATGGTGGCGATGTCATAATTGTTGACGTTCTTGTTAATGATAAGCCCATAGACGACTCCGCGCTCTCCCTCATTTTTAAAGCATTGGATGTAAATGCTTCTAGAAGAGTAATGGTTTTCATACCGGGTCTCACGGATAAGGCTAGGACTTTATTCGACTATTACAGGGTGTTGCCGAACATGAGTATCGTAGAATGTAAAAACATTAATGATGTTGGTAGTATGGTCCTAAATGTTTTAAACAATTTTGTTGAAGTACGTCCTCGGACAATATAGTATGCAAAGACTGAGACTGCAAGATATCGTCCTCCTCCTCAACATTGCTTTAACACCCGTGTTGTTTATGCTGGTTGTAACATTCAGTAGTATAATAGGGTTAACAATAGAGGGCTTTATCATACTATGTCTTATTTCCCTCCTATTCGACTATTCTCGGATGCTTACAAAAGCTTTAGTATTGCCTATCGTTGAGCGCTTTAGGAAGATCCCTGCAATAAGGGAAAGCCCTCAAATATCGGTTATAATACCTGCACACAACGAGGAGAAGACTATTGCTGCATGCATAGAGTCTGTTTTAGAGAATAGGTATCCGTGGAAACAGATTATCGTGGTCGACGATGGCTCGACTGATAATACCTGTAAAATCGCATCTAGTTACGGAAATAAAATCACCCTCTTAAGAAGGTCTAAAAGCAGTATGAAAGCATATGCTCTAAACTACGGGCTCCAAGCTGCGAGTGGAGATATAGTTGTTACGGTAGATGCCGATACCATAATTGCTTGGGATTTCCTGAGCGTGGTGGCAGCATATTTCAACGATTCCCGTATAATTGCCGCCAGTGGAAACCTGAGGGTTTCAAACAATGGCTCAAACCTCTTAACTAAACTACAATCTCTAGAGTATGTTATTGCCTTCGACATAGGTAGGCGATTACAATCTTTCTTCAATACGCTTCTGATAATCCCGGGTGCAGTAGGGGTAATGAGAAAGAGCGTTTTAGAGTCCTTAGGCGGTTACGATCCTTTTATCGGCGAGGATTTCGATTTAACGCTTAAGATGCATAAAGTGAAGGGGAAAATTATTTTTATGCCTGAAGCCTATGCTTGGACGGAGGTTCCAGAGAATTGGCGTAGCTGGGTGAGGCAAAGAGTAAGGTGGCATAGGAGCCAAATAAGGATGTTGATAAGGCACAGGAATCTTTTCTTCAAAAGACGCTTCGGCCCACCTGGTTTAATAGGCGCCCCAGACATGTTGACAATGGATGTTCTAATGCTGATCATCCGTCCAGCCTGGCTGTCTTACTTTCTTCTCACATCCAGCAACCCCGTGTTGTCATGGTTGATTGTAATTGCCCTATATGCAATAATGGAGCTTCAGACATCGCTCAGCGCTATTTCTATAGTTGAGTATCCGCAGGATATGAAGTATTGGTACCTATTCCCAGTAACTCTATTCTTATACCGCCCTATCTACTCTCTAGTAAGGTTTTATTCCTATGTCTCAGAGTTGATTAAGCCGTCGAAAGAGTGGTGAATACTTCTAACTCCATCCTGCTATGAACAGCATCATCTTAAACCATATTCTGCATTATTACTTATATTCTCACTTCTTATAGCCTATTTTCCTAAGGAACTCGTATCTATGTTTCTTATCCTCCTCACTCTCTACGCCTTTAGTTTTAATGCCGTCGACAACTCCGAGTACTCCCCTCCCTAACTCAGTCTCAGCTATTATCACGTTAATCGGATTACCGGTGGCACAGAATACGGTTGCAACTTCTTCAACATTCTTAATCCTGTTCAGAACGTTAATTGGATAAGCGTTTTTCAAAACCACGATGAAGACGTGTCCCGCAGAGATCTTCAAAGCATATTCGACTACTAGTTTCTTCAAATCTTCACTCGTTCCTTCGAACCTTACGAGAGCAGGCCCGCTGGATTCGCAGAAAGCAACTGCAAACTCCACTTTAGGCATACTGGTTGCTATGGCTTCGTAAATGTCTTCAACACTCTTTATGAAATGAGACTGGCCTATTATTATCTGAACTCCTTCCGGAGGCTTTATCTCAACAGATTCGAGTCTGATACTCATGTCTGGTTAAATAACTGTTTGAAGAGGGTAAAAAGCTTTATGAGAGTCTTTAAATCTATCTTTCTTAAAAGTGTCTTCCAGAGGAGGATTCTTCGACCTTCGCCTTCATGGTGGTAAGGCGCCACAGTGGTTAGTTTCAAGAATGATAAGGTTAGGTGGTGCAATTGTTGAAGCCATAGTCACAGAGTTCGGGACACTGGAGCTCTTGAGAAGAGTCTCAGACCCTTTATGGTTCCAAGGCTTCTCAAACGTGCTAGGATACGACTGGGACAGCTCGGGCTCGACGACAGTAACGTCAGGGGTTTTGAAAACAATACTCTCAAAGAGGGATATTGGGGTTTATGCATGCGGTGGGAAAGGTGCACTGTCCCGTAAGACTCCGAACGAGATAAAGAACACGGTTGAAACGAGGAATGTTAACGCTGATCCGGATAGGCTTACATATTTGTCTAGGATTTGCGCTAAGGTCGACAATTCTATGATTCAAGCCGGTTACCAGCTTTACCATCATGTTTTCCTCTTCGACAAAGATGGAAATTGGGCGGTTGTGCAACAGGGCATGAACCCGGAGCTGAAATGGGCCAGGAGATACCATTGGCTAAGCGAGGGTTTGAAAAGCCTTATCGAAGAGCCCCACTCTGGAATAATAGGTGTTTCAAAACATGAGAATGTTCTAAACCTAACTGCTAAGGAGAGTAGGGCCAATAGGAACGCTACTTTAGAGCTCGTTAATGAACCTACCTATAGGCTAAGGAGGTACTTGAAGACCGTAGATGAGGCCTCTTCAGAAACGCTTTTAAAATGGGTGCCTGGTGGCATTGAGCCTCCTGCTTACCGGGTTGTGCTCGAGAGGAATGTGAATTGGAAGGCTTTGGAAGAAGCTTACGAGCTTAAACCAGGCAGCTACGAGGAGTTTCTAAGCGTAAAAGGTGTTGGACCCGGCACTCTGAGAGCTCTCTCACTGGTCGCCCAGATAATTTTCGACGCTGCACCGAGTTGGAGGGACCCGATAAAATTCTCCTTTGCATTCGGAGGTAAAGACGGCGTACCATACCCTGTTAATAGGAAAAGGATGGACCGTGTTATAAGCATGCTTGAAGAAGCTTTGACTAAGGCGAAAATCGGCGATAAGGATAGGATTCATGCTTTCAGAAACCTTAAGGCACTGGCTGAGAGGCTCGACTAGTAGCGTGTTTTTCGATAAAAACATATAAGCTTTCCTAAGCATCTCCCTTCGAAATGGCTCTACTGAGTGATGAAAACAGGAATAGGCTGAGAGAAATATTAAACAGGGATTTTAAGAACCCTGTTGACATAATAGTCTTCACCGAGCAGGATGACTGTAAATTCTGCAAGGAAACCCTGCAGATAGCACAGGAAGTGTCTAGTTTAAACCCGGATATAGTGGTTAAACACTATCCTTATGAGACTAGCGCTAGCGAAGCTGAAAAATATAGGATTAGGCTTTTCCCAGCCACTATAATAGCATCTCCTGAGAAGGATTACGGAATAAGGTTTTTCGGAATCCCCTCGGGCTACGAGTTTGAAACGTACATAAAGGACATATTGATGGTTAGCAACGGTAGAACAATGCTCAGAGATTCTACGAGGGATTTCATCAGGGGGATTAGGGAACCTCTTAACATTAAGGTCTTTGTAACCCCGACTTGCCCATATTGCCCCTCTATGGTTTTCTATGCTCACCAATTCGCATTTGAAAACGACATGATAACTGGAGAGATGATTGAAGCAATGGAGTTTCCAAAGCTTGCTGAGAAATACAATGTCACCGGCGTTCCTAAGCTCGTCGTAAACGATCTTCACGAGCTTGTCGGAATGAGGTCTGAGAAACAGCTCGTCGACTTTCTTAAACACGTCTTGGAGAGTTAACCCTGGTATAATTGGCAACAGGGCTAATGTTTAAATAATATTGTTTTAAAACTAACTGGTCATGTTCGAGCATACATACTACGAGTTGAGACATAGGCTTGGACAATCTCTCGTGGGGCTTGTGCCACTGGGCTCTATTAAGAATCAGGGACCGCATCTCCCAGCTAATACTGCTTCGTTAATAGCAAGCTATTACTCACTTAAAATAGCTGAGTCGCTTCAACCCTATGTTTTCACCATCGGGGAAATACCGTATGGTGTAGATGGCATGGTGTCTCTAAAGCCGGAAGTTTTAAGCGCGCTATTAACAAGCATATTAGAGAACCTTTCAAAGCTGGGTTTGAAGAAGATAGTTTTATTGAACGCTGATCCTGTTAACGATGCTTTCCTAAAAGAGCTTGTTAGTAAAAAGCCGGTTAAGGATGTTGAGCTCCTCCAATTGAACATATGGGAGAATTATCCTGATGTTCAATCGCTCGAGGGAGAGCCGAAGAGCGGCTCAGGTGGCGCATACTTGACTTCTCAAATGCTCTTCATAAACAGGAGCCTTGTGAGGGAGGATAGGGTGAAATACGCTGATTCCTCAATGGGTGTTGAGGGGAATGCTTACAAGGCGAGCGTTGAAATAGGCGAAGCGATAACGTCTCAAACAACAAGGACGTTGATTGAGAAAGTTGAAGAATTCATGAGAAAATAGTTTAACTATTTTAAAGTGACGCTCTTAACACCCTTTATCCTCCGCATTTTTTCAATAACCTCGCCAGGAATCCTTCCGTTGACAACTATCTGAAGCTTAGGCTCTGGAACAAGCTCGGGATCGTCTGCAATAACCTGCCTTATGCTTATTCCAAGCTCAGCTATAATGCTACTGGCGCCAGCTACTATACCCGGCCTATTCGGATCAGCATATATCTCTATTACGTCGAAACCCAGGTAAGGCGCTGCATCAGCCAGATTCGGGCCTGCTGGCTTAAGGGCTCTGAATATCCTACTGAGCTTTTCATCCTTCATTAATAGTTCGACAGTGTTTCTAACTATGCGCCTGTCGGCGTTTGCTGCTTTAGCTATCTTAGCATCGGGTATGTGTATTGGGCCACAGTATATCTTGCCGTCTTCAGCTATCCTCAGACCGTTTTCAACGAGTAGTCTAGCAACTCTAACCTTAGCTGGATAACGTTTAACCTTCTCATACACTTTGCTCCACAAGCCTGCATACCGTTTCTAATTCGCGTATTTAAAATATTCACTGTATTCCACAGATAAGCAGGCTTGCCAATAGGAATGTACAGAAGTATACAATCGTCCAATAGAGTATATATACCGGTTTAGAACGCTCAGAGGAGATCAAAATGAAGCCGCCTGTTGTGTATCTGGATCCTGATGAAATGCCTAAATCATGGTATAACATTCTCCCGGATCTTCCAAGGCCCTTAGACCCGCCTTTGAACCCTGCTACTATGAAGCCGGTTTCACCCCAGGAATTGGAAGTTATCTTCCCGAAGGAGCTGATAAGACAGGAGGTTTCAGACCAGAGGTATATCCCAATACCTGAGGAAGTAGTTCAGGCATACTACGCTATTGGTAGGCCGACGCCTTTGAGGAGAGCAACTCGATTAGAAAAGTATCTCAACACTCCTGCCAGAATATACTTTAAGTGCGAATATGTAAACGTCGTTGGGAGCCATAAGCCTAACACTGCCATAGCTCAAGCATACTACAATATGGTTGAGGGCACTAAGGGTTTAACCACGGAGACCGGAGCCGGCCAGTGGGGCTCAGCCCTAGCATTGGGATGCGCATTCTTCAAGATGAAGTGTAAAATATTCATGACTAGGAGTAGCTATTTGAGTAAGCCTTACAGGAAGATACTCATGCAGCTATTTGGAGCAGAAGTATATCCTTCACCGAGCGATCAAACGGAATTCGGAAGGAAGATGCTTGAACAAGATCCGAACCATCCAGGCTCCCTCGGCATAGCTATTAGCGAGGCAATAGAGACAGCTGTTAAAACAGGTATGAAGTATTCTCTTGGAAGCGTTCTAAACCATGTCTTGCTGCACCAAACCATCGTTGGTCAAGAAGCCATGAAGCAAATGGAGATGCTAGATGAGAAGCCAGACTACATAATAGGCTGCATAGGGGGAGGATCCAACTACGCTGGATTGGCATACCCATTCATGAAGGAGAAGCTAGCCGGTAAGCTTGACGCTGAGTTCATAGCAGTAGAGCCAAAGGCAGTACCCTCTACAACTAGGGGTAAATACATGTATGATTTTGGAGACACTGCAGAAATGACACCGCTTTTGAAAATGTATACCGTAGGCCACAAGTTCTTTACACCGCCGATACACGCTGGAGGTCTAAGGTACCATGGTAAGGCCCCGTCGCTCTGCCTCTTAATACACGACGGCTATATGAGGTCTGTAGCATACCATCAGACTGAGATTTTCGAAGCGGGTAAAATCTTCGCTGAGAACGAGGGTCTTGTCCCCGCCCCAGAGACAAGCCATGCAATAAAAGCAGCCATAGACGTCGCTTTAGAATGTAAGAAGAAGGGTGAGGAGAAGGTTATACTGTTCAACATGAGTGGCCACGGTCTATTAGATCTCCAAGGCTACGCAGAATACTTGGAGGGTAAGCTAGTAGACTATGAGCCGCCACAAATCCTTGTTTAAAGCCTACCTAAGCATTTATTCTTGATTTAATCAATCCGCCGATACTGAAGCATCTTTAATAGCTGAATATTTCTCTCCGTCAATTTTCTAATGCTTATTGGAAAAGCCGGGGGCGGGATTTGAACCCGCATACTGCGGGTCTCGACAACTTATTTATATGTTTTTATTTTTTTCTGCAGCCCGCCGCCTAACCGGGTTCGGCTACCCCGGCTCACAGTTTCTTATACTTCTTCCACTAAGTTAAAAAGTTTTCTTATATTCCAGAGCCTCCTAATCTTTATCAGATTTAGAGACCATTTAACATAGTGTAAAAGAACATCATGCCGGAGGATAAATATGCTTTCTCAATATCGTTTCCATGGTAAAAATAAATCGCATTAAGAATGTATGGAAAAGGCTTTTTCAATATTCCCAGCGTGGTATAGTATCATAAGACTGTTTTATTGGTGAGAATACTCTACTAATCCTTAAATTTAAAGAACTATCTTCCAATGCTTTTCTTTCTACAATTCCTCTTCATTCTCGAATTTTACTGGTCTATAACTATTCTCGGGAAATATCAGAGGACTCTGGAGAGTATATTTGTCCGTATTAAAATCTCTGAAGGGAGAAATGGCATTAATATCAATGCTGGAGCATCTGGGTGCATGACAAAAACGTGAATTATTTAAAAGGAGAGCGCGAGGGCGTAGAGCGATATCAGCATTAGGGGTATGTGGAGGACGCCGTTCCACCAGAATTGAGGCATCATGATGAAATTACCGACCATGTTCCAGAAGCCTATGATTGTTCCCGTTAGGCTGGTAACCCTCATCACCATCTTGTTAACATTAGGGTGATAAATCGTCAACACGGTGAGGTAGACCGGAGTCATGGTGCAGAAAGCGAGGCCAGCTGCATTCGTGAGTAAGTAGCTCAGGTTGAAATCCGGTCCCAGGGTCTCGGGGTTCAGCGGGTACCAGAAGGCCAGGAAAGCCAATGGGATAGTCCAGCAGTTACTCAGCGACAATTTAGGGGATTTGAAGCTATTCTTCTTGATGACCGCCTCCCAGAACCAGAAGATAGAGGTTAAGGTCATCTGAAGTACATTTCCAGTTAAGACGGCAAATCCATACTTCTCGGTTATCGAGATTCCTTGTAGAAATGCGAAGAGTAGGTAGTTCACGGCCACGTAGAGATTGAATACTCTACCTATCTTATCACCCAAAATCGTGAGAGATATTATCAGTGCAATATGGGCCACCTTGAAGATCGGATAGAAGAGCGATACCCTCTCCAAGAGGGAGTTGGCGAGTAAGTAGTAAACGACGGTGCCTGTATTAGATGGGCCGTAACCTTTCTCGACTATCGGAGGGGTCATTCCTATTAGGATGAATGCTGCGAGGAACCACCACTTTCTTGTCACAATCTCAATCCTCTTCTGAATACTCTCCATATTGCGATACATGAGAGGTCTCTTAATTAAAAATTTAAATCCCAAAAACTCTTTGGCACTTGCGGAAATTATCTGAAGGATGTAACATTTTAGAAGAGGAAGGTATGCCTGTTTTCCTCCTAAACTATAAAAATCCTTAATCTTCCATATGCTAGTAGGTAATGTCTTGTAACATAGCTTATTACATTTATGAGAGTAATGAATTGGTCTTGCAGATTTGTCTATTATTAAGCCAGATTAACCGTTATCTTTAAAAATGAGTTATAATTGTTGTTTTAGGAATATGGCTATACATTGTGAGCATATGGTTAAGTATGTGGTTCCAGCTTTGAGAATGTTAATATCCAGGAAGCTTGTGGAAGATTATAATTTGAATCAGATTCAAGTCGCTAAGCTTCTTGAAGTAACGCAGCCTTCCGTAAGCAATTACATGGGTAGGAGGAAAAGTAGTGCTAAAATAAGACGTTTCCTCAATAATACTATGGTCAACGAGTATGCTTCCAACCTGGCTCAGAAGATTTTTGAAAAAGGCATGTCCATTAAGGATCTTAGCGATGATATTTGTGATCTTTGCAATAAGCTTCGTAAAGAGGGTTATCTAGTAGAGTGATTGCTATGAAAGCCACCTACGTTGCTATAGCAGTCTTCTCACTCATTCCGGCTTTAATCTTAGCATTCTTCCTAATTCCGGGGTTGCAACCAGGTATGGTTATGGACTTAGCTTGGACTACTTTTCTACTTCTTATCCTTAATTTCCTCCTCTCGCTAACCATCCTTTTTATTGAAGAAAAACTTAGACCCGGTGAAAAGTCTAGACAGAAAGGCTAAATAGTAGTTCAAAGAATCTTCCTGAAGAATTGAGGCTAATTCTAACAGTAGTGTTGCTGACGCTTCTAGTTCTTTTCCCAATCCTGCTAATAGACTCCATAATTCCCTCGAGTAGTATTCAATGCGATGTTGGGAACATACCTGTTTCAGGGTTGAAAAACAGCCCTTGGGTCTATGCTCTAGGGCTTTCTATCTCAGGCTATGGCGTGGAGATAGTGGCGACCGAGGGTAAGTCGCTTGTAGGATATTTCCTTCAATTCTTCAACTCCGGCAATTGGTTTATAATGGTTCTAGTAGTAATTGTTACGACAAGCATTGTTGCCAGTATCTTATCTTCTTCAGTCTCGGACGCTATTAAAGCATCAGTATTCTCAATAACAATGGTTGCAGTTGTAGGGCTTTATTGCATGCATAATAGTCTGAGACCTTCTTTATACAGCCTCCCCCTGAGACAGCCTATTATAGAGGATGCTTTCGCAACCCTCTCTCTAATGGTGGTTGTTGGAACAATATTCAACATAGTAGCTGTAGCAATTCTCTCCGGTATTCTTACTTATGTTGTTCTCACATTTAAACCGCGTCCTGCTCCAGCTACACCCATGAAACCACAGGCTTTGGAAAAGACTGTTGAAGCCAAATCCGAGGAGAAGGTTGTTGTTAAAATCGAGGAGAATAAGCCTCCTCTCAGCACCCCGCCGCTTTGCCCAAAGTGTGGTTCAAAACTTGTTTGGAAACCTGAAGAATCAAGGTACTACTGTAATAAATGCGGAATGTACCCGGAGGACGTCTACTTTAAAATATGAAGCCAAACAGCCAATATATGGCTATTGCGCTAATAATTAACAATAGCACTACGCTTGCCTTCCTGCCAATGCTTAACTCTTCCTTCTGAGACAAATAATAGGTATCGATTATCACATAAGCATTTATGTAAGCCAAAAAAAGTATTGTAATTAAAGCCGGTATCACAGTAGCTAAAGGCGGCAATCTTATTTGGAAGCCCCCTTCCCTTCTAATGGTTACAGTATCTATGTTAAAGGTTATTTTCGACTTTCCAGGCGGCATAGTTACCTGAGGAGAGAATATGAAGAGGATTCCCTCGGAAAATACGTATGATCTAGTTGATGCTTGCACGTAGTAGGTCTTGTTGTTAGTAAGCACTCCGTATATTACTTTCGTAGTGTTTTTAGAATCGAATACTACTGTAACGTTTGCCGCCTGGTCCCGTGAAACGAGCTGTACTGTAGAGCTGTATCCCATTACTTCTGGTATTGCAAGACTTCTATTCGTTAACAATGCATAAGAGTATCCTCTGCCACCGCTCGTAGTGACGTATACCTGAATGTTTTCAACCGGAGGGTTAAATACTGCGATGAACAGATCCCCTTCTAGAATCTTTATTCCCGAGAAATAATACTCGTTAACATCACTATCTGCAAAAACAATCGGATATGCCAAGAGGATGCACGATACAGCCGTAAGCAGCAGTAGTGTTCTTTCCAATACCTTTCTACCATCGATTGATAGATAGGGGCTTTTATCTTTTATACTTTGAGTGTTTTGCATCAATGTATAAAGCTTTAATAGTTTAGAATCGAAGATATTCCATAGGGAATGTTTTGGGACGGTCCCGATGAAAATAGAGAGTTCGAAGAGGAATGGTGGTATAGAAAACCGTTTCTTAGGACTATTTTCTCCCCCCTACTCCACTTATTCTCATGGAAATACCGCATGTGGAAGTTTCTACGCTTACCCCCAGAGAAAAGGAGGAAGATCGTTAATAAGAAGGCTAGGAAAATCAGGAAGAGTCCACATTTCCCAAAAGCCACTAGGGATGATCTAGTCGGTAGGGACGAGGAGTTTTTCAAAGTCATGGTCAGTATTCACTATCACGTCTTCAGAGACCCTGAGATAAGGAAAACCTTCACAACACCTCCTCCAAAGCTCTTTATAATAAAGGGTTCTAGTGGCTCTGGGAAAACATTCTTCGCAGAGATAGTTCAGAGAGAGGCTTTTGAAAAGGGGCTTGAATACGGGCTTCTAATAAGTCTGCTTAAACTCAGGCCTGAACAGGTTTATTCAATGTGGTATGGTCAGAGCGCGCAGAGGCTTAGCGAATTCTTCAACAACGCTTTCTACAATCCGAGCATCGTCTTGATAGACGAGTTCCAGGCTTTTGCAAAAAGGTTTAGCTCTACTACTGAAGTTGGTATGGAGGAAACGAGGGTTCAGACTGTTCTTCTCGAGAAATTCGACGAACTACAGAAAAAGGATTATAGGACTGTAGTACTGGTTTCCACAACAGAGTACGAATCCCTCATAGATACTCTACGCAGGAGGGGTGTTGCTGGAACAATAGACTTAGACGAGAACCTGTCTAGGAGTATGCTGCTTAAGATAGTTGAGAAACAGTGTCAAGCTCATGGGATTAAAATCCCTCCCAACGATATTCTGACAGTAATAGAGGATACTCTGAGGACTTTCGAGACGCAAGCCATAACCCCTGCTGACATAGTTAACGCCTTCCAGATGGTTATTAACAGTAAGATGGCTCCTCTTCAGAAGAGTATTATCGATAGGCTTTTACACGGTGAAAGCGTTGGCGAGAAATTAAGCCCAGGTGAACTGGTTACCCTAAACGATTTCAGAGAGGCAGCTTCCAAGGTGAAGGCTTATTCAATAACCGTCAGAACCGAGGCTGCGAAGAGGTCTGTAGTGAAGCTTAGGCCAAAAGAGCGTTATGAAGACGTTGGAGGGTTAAGAGGAATCAAAGAGGAGATAATAAAGGAGATTTCCCTCTCTTTAAACCCGGAGCTTGCCAGCAGGGCCAGGTATGTTCCCCCCAAGGGATTTCTCTTCTACGGCCCACCTGGCACGGGAAAAACGCTTCTTGCTAGGGCAATAGCCGGTGAGAATAATGTCTGGTTCTACCTTGTTAACGGGCCGTCTATAATCCAGGGAGTATACGGAGACCCTGAGAAGACTATAAGGGACATTTTCGAAGATGCTAGGAGGAACGCGCCTGCGATAATATTCTTCGACGAGATAGACTCTGTTGCACCAATGCGGGGTACGCACGATCCTGTTATAGATAGGGTTACTAGCCAGCTCTTAACGGAACTGGATGGATTCGTCCCCTTGTCTGGCGTAGTGGTTATTGCAAGTACTAATAGAATCGAGGTTCTTGATAGAGCTCTCCTGGAAAGGTTTACGAGAACTTTTGAATTCAGCTATCCGAAGACTGATGATGAAAAGAGGGAGATAATAAGCATACATTTAAAGAAGTATCTTGATGTCTTAAGCGATGAAACCACAGTAGAAAGTGTCCTAGAAACCCTTAGGAAAAAAGCTCTAAGCCCTAGGAGGATTGCCGACGTGATAAACGAAGCCAATAGGCTAAGGGTCAAGGAGATAGATGCAGCCAGGCAGCTTATCAAAGCAATGGAAGAGGGAAGGTCTGTAGAAGAAATAAGGAGCATCTATTCTAGGGATATAGAGAGACTTGCTAAGATACTCGGGGTTGATGAAAAGTCCAAAGAGTTCTTAAGCAGAATTAGACAAGTATCTCCTTCAAACTACCCCTTGAGGCTTGTACATTTCCAACAGGCTTTAGAATCTCTGTCTGAAGAAGAGGCTGTTAGCGAAGCTAGGACCATGATTGAAAAAAGCGTGAGGGAGGAGACTCCTGAAATCGGAAAGAGCTACGGCCTAGTAGCCATTGGCGCAGTCGGGGAGCAGAGCGGCCTAGTGAGCGCTGTCGAGGTCATAATAAATCCAGATGGGAAGGGCCTAGTAAGGGTCGTGGGTAGTGAACATGGTGAAAGCATTCAGGCAAGTGCTGAAGACGCATTCATATACATTAACAGTGTTTCAAAATGGAGGTTTAGGAATTATGACGTGTTCATAGAATTGGTCACGCCGGCTAAGGGTATGGAGAAGCTCCAGTTGCGCCCAGGCATCTCCTATCCACCAGTATCCGGCCCCTCAGCAGGTCTTGCCATAGGTGTGGCTATGATATCTGCATTAACAGGACTTAAAGTAGACCCGACAGTCATAATGACGGGGGCTATAACCGCTAAGGGGGAGGTATGGCCAGTCGGAGGATTAGACCACAGGGGCATGGGCAAGATAGATGCAGCATTGGCAGATAAATACGCTAGAAAACTACTAGTGCCGAAGTTCAATTACGAGTCTATGAAAAGCCTTAAGATAATTGATGTTTTAGAATCGAAGGGGATTACAGTCGAGCCTGTTTCCAACCTGCTTGAGGCTGCAGTAAAATCCTTAATTGGAGTAGGCTCCGTAGACGAGCTTCTTTCCCACCTTAGGGCTGAAAAACCAGTCGAGCATGTTAAAGCAGCCTCTTAGACTTTATTGTTGTATGTCTCTACGGGTTTAAGAAGCCTGTTCTAAAAGCCTGTGTAGAAGCCAGTTCTGCAATATCCTTAGCGTTTTCGAGAATCTTCGTCAAGTTATTGAAAATCCTAGCTAGGTTTACTTTTTTCGCCCAATGCTCTGTCTTCTTCTCTAATCCAAGAATGCTGTTTTCGATTTCAAAGTATTTCTTAATCAAACCCTGTAATTCATCGTGATTGAAAGAGTTGAAGAGTTCAACGGATCTAAAGTGAACATCGCTAAGCATATCACCTATTGTTTTCAAATTCGGCAACTCTACTCTAGGAGTCTTCTCACACTTCTTCACCTCCCTGGATATTTGGACACACTGGTCTGCAGAATCCTCAACGTATTTAACCAGCATTCTAAGATCCATCAGCTTCAATAAGTCCATGTTCATCTTAGCCAGAAGCTCCGGATTCCTAAACGCAGATCTTATTACTCTGACAGCTATGAAGTATTGCCTATCCACCTCATCGTCTCTCTCTATGACTCTCTCAGCGAGCATCGGGTCCCAATCCATCAGGGCTTTTATACAATCAGTTATCATGCTCGTAGTGAGAGAGTTCTGTCTCCTGATCAGTTTCTCAGGAGTGACCATTTCAGGGTCTAGTAGAACCCTGACTTCCACGTGTTTCAACGTTTCTTCAGAAATCTCTGCTCCAGGCAGTCTTCTAACTATGCTTCTTATTTCCGAAACATCACTGGCTGAAAACTCAACGTCCGATCTTAGGATTATAGCATTATACCCTAGGAGGTAGCTTCCCAATAATGCGTCTTGAGGCATGAGGGTCTTACGGGACAAGTCTATTTCAACACGGTCTTCCCCAAGCCTTTTTTCACCTTCTGGCATTAATATTAACGAGCCCTCTTTTCCAACGAGCATTGTGACGATAGAGCCTTCTCTTATCCCGTTTTGTTCAACCCATGTCTTTGGCAGAGTCACTAAAAATGAACCAGAACCTACTTTCTGAACCCTTCTTTTCCAGACCATTGAGTAAATACTTTTCTGAGAAAATATATACGTTACGTATCTTTTTAACCGATATCTAAAGTAAGTACAACATCTTTATACCCAGTATCCCAGCGTTTCAACTCCAAATGGCTGGTTTAAACCAGAAAGCTCCCGCGAGGAGGATAGTGGCAATCGGAGTCTGTGCTGCACTATACACAGTCATAGGGCTAGCGACTTTCCTAGGGATTTTCACACCTGTTTTAGGAGTAGTCAGGTTCTGGCCAGCAGTCTTCGTTCCAGCAGTTTTTGCAATGTTATTCGGGCCCAGCGTCGGGGGCATGGGTGCTGCAATAGGCATTTTCCTCAGCGACTTATACGTCTTCTACGCTACTGGTCAAACAAACCCCTTGTTGAGCCTAATAGCAGGAGTGCCTGCCAACTTCCTGGGTTTCTACATACTCGGTAGAGTCGGAAGGTCTAAGGGGGAGTGGAAAGGCTGGAAGTTTTCAATACCACTTATATTCCTGGGTGTTGCTGCACTAGGGCCCTTAGCCTATGTTGAATACATGGTTTCAATGGGGATGGTTGGTACGGATGCTAAGTGGATTTCAACAATGTTGTTCCTCTTAGCGATAATCATATTCATACTCGGCCTGGTTGGAGCAATTCTAAGGAGGGAATACTTGAGCTACTACGTGGGTGGCACATTGGGCCTATTGATAGGTGGTCTATGGATAGGCTTCGGAATATGGCTTTACAGCCAGATTTTCGGATTGCCAATCACCGGTGATAGGATAGACCTAGCGTTGGCAATATACTTCTTCCTCTGGGTATTTGGTACGGAAATACCGTTCATACTACTGGTGCCCCCAATACTGGATGTTATTTACAGGGCCTTTCCGTTTCTGAAACCAACGTTTGGTAATAAGGGTTAAAAGTTCCTTTAAACCGCTTCTTAGAAGTTGAAGACTGCAATAGGTGTTGACATAGGTGGCTCTACTACAAAAGCCGTAGCTTTGAGAGACAAGAAGATTCTGAGTGTAAGTGAAATGCCCTCTTCAGACCCTTTGGCAACATCTATAGGTCTACTTGGTAAGCTCGTTATGATGATGGGCTGCTCGTTGAAAGATATTGATGTTATTGCAATGGCTGGTGGGCGTAGCCGCCAGCTTCCAGATAACATCTTGGGCTTGAGGGTTGTTAAAGTGGATGAGATAACTGCTGCAGGCATTGGAGGAGTGGTGTTAACAGGCTTGGACGAGGCCCTGGTAGTGAGTATGGGTACTGGCACTGCACTGATAGAGGTTAGGGAGAACGGTAGGAAGATAAGGCACGTGGGTGGCACTGGCGTGGGTGGAGGAACCCTCTTAGGGTTATCGAAGAAGATACTTGGAATATCTAGCGTAAGCGTATTGATTGAAATGGCTGAGAAAGGTGATTCTAGGAGAGTAGATCTCACCGTAGGTGATATTGTCGGAGGGGGTATTGGAATCCTATCTCCAGATATGACTGCTTCAAACCTGGGTAAGGTTGGAGACACTTCTAGCCAAGAGGATCTTGCCGCGGGGATTGTCAACCTTGTTGGAGAAGTCATCTCATCCGTAAGCTACTTGGCTGCATCCAAATTAGGCCTCGAAGATAAAATAGTTCTAGTCGGCAGGGTGGCTACACTCCCTCCCGTTTTGAAGAGTATTCAAAGAGTACTCTCCTGCTTCAATGCCAAAGCAGTGGTTCCTGAATTGCCCGAATACGCAGTGGCTGTTGGAGCTGCTTATAGGGTTTTAACGGAAATCGATTGAAAACATTTACGTAAGATACGTAAAGTATTTACGCTATATGTAGTTACTTACTGTTTTAAAAATAAATACGCTAGGTTTATACAAAATCTGTAGAATGCATTCAACAAATGTCCACTAAGACTGGAAATAGTAAATCTCTACTCGTAACCGCCACGGCTCTTTGCGCAGCCCTTTACGCTGTCGGATGCTACTCAACAGCCTATATCCCCTCCCCCTGGGGCTTTGGTCAATTCAGGCCGGCTGTTGTAATACCTGCGTTGTTTGGAACATTCTTCGGCCCGCTTCCCTCCGCCTTAGGAGCTGCAATAGGCACATTGATTGCCGATTCGATGAAACGAGGATCGCTACACATCGGGAGCCTTATTGCAGCCGTACCTGGAAACTTCATAGGTTTTTACATTTACGGGGAAATATTGAAGAAGAAGTTCACTTGGTCTAGGTTCATAGCGGCTTCGCTCTTAACCCTCATAATTGGAAACGCTATAGTTGCTTTCCTCTACGTCTTCCTCTATAAGTCTCTGTTCCTCTACGAGCTTCCCTTTTCAATTGAAAAACTTTCTTTCCTCTCAATCGGCTTAACAATATACTGGTTTGCCACAATGCTTCCATTCATGCTTCTCTTAACCCCACTGCTAATCCGATTAATTGCCACTGCAATACCCGGCATAGTTCCAGAGCGTAAACTTATCAGTGATATTAGAACGGAGTTTCCAAAGAGGTCGTTCACGCTCGCCACAATAATACCTGGAATAGTGCTTATTATGCTTGGCATCGCTACTTCCATAACACCGTTGAGAGACCTTACTATGAGCGTTGCAAGGCTTAACAGTACTCTCCCTGTAGAATTAGCATATTATTGTACTGGATCAGTCCTAACTGCAATGGGCGTGACTATTCAGGTTAAGAAGTAGGTCTCAAATCCTCGATTACACAATTAGTCGAGAATTTCTATTTTCCTCTCAAGGCTTAACGTATTTTCACGATGAGGCTTGGAGAAGCCTGCTTTAAGGCCTCTTCTACTAAAAGTAAAGAATATCTTTACCCGGTAATTCGTTTATTAAGCCGGAGGACTCTTAAACGGGTGGAGAGTAATGCCTGCAATATCCGGCAAGAAGATTGTTGAAATGGGGATTGTAGAAAATCTGAGGAGTGTCGAGGATCAGATTCAGCCCGCAGGCGTCGACTTAACAGTAGAGAAAATAGAACTCTTAGTTGAGAGGGGTGAGATAAGCGCTGACCCAAAGTTTTCAAGGGGGATAAATGTTCTTCCTAAAAACGGGTTTTACGAACTGCCTCAGGGGAGCTACAGGATTACTTATCATGAGATCGTTAACATCCCAGCGGGGTTTCTAGGATTATTACTTCCCAGGTCAAGCATGCTTAGAAACGGTGCTACAATATACACTGCCGTCTGGGACCCTGGCTATAGGGGTAGGGGTATGGGGCTAATGGTAGTATTCAACAAGCTTGGGATTAGGATTGCGGAAAACGCCAGAGTTGCTCAACTCATAGTTATTAACGTGGAAGACTCAGGGGAGCTGTACAGAGGTAGGTTTCTGGGCGAGAACCTGAACGCTAGTGATCGTCATGGAGTATACTGAACTGGGAGATTAAAATTTTTATACTGCTTTTTCACAGCGTAGCCGATCCTGCTTGGTTAAGAAGGTTGTTGTAATAAGAGGAGATGGAACGGGTCCTGAGCTTACGGAAGCCGCTATGAAGGTTATGCAGGCCGTTGGAGCAACTGAGAGAATAGAGTTTTTAATCAGGGATGCAGGCTCCGAATGGTGGCAGAAGCACGGTGGTCCAAGCTATTTCCCAGAGGAGACGTGGGAGGCTCTAAGAGAGAGCGACGCATGCTACAAGGCCCCTGTAACGACCCTTCCAGAGCCGAATACTCCGAAGAGCGTAGCTGTAACCATAAGGCAAACCTTCAACCTGTATGCTAACGTCAGGCCGATTAAGACCTTTAGAGGGCGTGAAGGCCCGCTTGGAGCTGTCGACATGCTCTTCGTCAGAGAGGCTACCGAGGGTCTCTACTTCGGAGTAGAATTCATGGTTTCAGAAGATGTGGGTATTGCAATAAGGAAAATATCTCGAACAGCCTCGGAGAAAGTCGCCAGGTTTGCCTTCAAACAGGCTAGGGCGAGAGGATGGAAGAAACTAATAGTGATCAATAAGGCTAATATTCTGAAGCTCACCGACGGGGGGATTTTCGTCCCAACTGTTATGAAGGTTGGTGGAGAATACCCCGACATAGAGGTTGAAAGCTATTTCGTCGACAATTTTGCTCAACAATTGATTAAGAACCCGCAGAGATTCAACCAGAACGTTATCGTAGGCACAAACCTGTTCATGGACATCCTTACCGAAGAGGCCTCTGCCCTAATAGGGAACATAGGCCTAGTGTATTCTGCAAACTTTGGAGACAACTATGCCATGTTCGAACCCGCTCACGGAAGCGCTCCTAAGTATAAAGGTTTGAATAAGGTTAACCCTACAGCAATGATACTAGCGGGAGCATGGATGCTGGATTACCTTGGGGAGAAGGATCTTTCTAAAGCAGTATTCGAAGCAACGGAAGAGGTTATTGCTGAAAACAAGGTTGTAACCTACGACCTCGGCGGATCAGCCTCAACCCAACAGATGGCTGAGGAAATAGCCAGGAAGGCTGTGGAGAAGCTTAGGAAATAGGCTAAGCTGTTATTATCATTTCAACAACCCTGTCCTTCATAAAAACAGTCTCTACTAGGCTAATTATCGTTATAATTACTGAAACAATAATCGTTGCAAGACGAAATGCTTCGAATGGCGTAGATTGAGTAGCACTTAATAGAATTGCAAGACCGCCTGTGCTAAATATTGGTAGTTGAAAGATTAAAATCATTGCAATAAAGTATTTCTGTGGTATTATGAGTCCATTAAAAATCATGATGTAACATAATGGTAGGCCTAGGATGACTGATAGAATGAAAAACAATGCTATTGAAAAGTATGTAATGCTTAGAAAATCTGACACTGCTATTAATATGGCTAGAAAATTTAACAGAGACATTATTGCACAGCATAGAATGAGGAATGGAATAGAGGCTGCAAAACGGTAAAGAATGATTTTCAAAGGCGGTATTGGACTTGAGAACAAATGTTCAAAAACCTTGTCCTCTCTGTCCTCTCTAACTAGTGAGCCAACCAGATAAAGATACATGGATGAAGTTGTCACGATAGAGAGTGATGTATACGTTTCTATCGTGTTATTTATGATGATTGATTTGGCCTCTGGTGTTAAAACCTCAGAAACTTTTCCACGGAGATTAATGTAAAGAGGGGCTATTAACATTAGAGAAACCGCAATAATCATGGGGATATGGGGAAATGCTCTTTTTACCATAAAACGTACCTCTTTAATTAGAATATTTAGACTCATTTTATCTTCCCCTCCTTAGATTAAAGCATACATGCTCTTTGTCAGAGGTGTCATGATCGCATTTACTGGTTGAAACGATTTTCATAATCATCTGGCTTATCACAATATGCCCCCTCCGTGTTAAGTTGTTATTACCCGTTCAGCCACTTTATCTTTTAGGAGGATAGTTTCTACTAAGCCAATTAAACCTGTTATCAAAGTTATTAGCATGTAAATAATGGTTAATTCGATTGCATCTTTTCTAACAAAGGGAGCCATGTTTAGAATATTAGCTAATATAAGTGGGAGGAGAATTATCCAAAATGCGTACTTGGAAGGTATCAGTATTTCGTTTAAAAATGTCGTGTAGCCTAAAGACAAGCTGAGTATAAGCGATAGTATAAAAGATCTGAGTACTAACATTAGGTATGGATTGCCTGTAATAATAGTTATAACGATGGCAGTCAGAAGATGAACTATTGTAAGCAATAGGATTAATACTGGGATGAATGCAAAGAAATGGTAAAGCAGTATTTTTAGTTGAGAGAGAGGTGTTGCAACAAATATTTGTTCAAAAACTTTGTCGTTTTCTCCATAATGATTATCATGAGAATTACGAAAAAGGAGAAAATTGTTATGTTTGGAATAGCCAGCAATGTTGTTTCTACCATGTTAGATATGATGGTCGTCTTAATTTCCATAACCTCGCTTCCGGAAACAACCCTCTGAAGGTTAAGAAAATTAGGGAAAAGATACGGCATAATTATTGCGAGAGATAATAATACTGCTGGCCCATTGGTTTTCGTTACGAACTTTACTTCTTTTACGATGAACTTGGCCTCATTCATTTTAACAGCCTCTGTGTAGGCGGGAATAAACCTCCTCTAAGCTGGGCTTCAAGACCCTCGCCTCGTAAACACTCATCTTATTATCGACTAGGGTCTGTATTATAGTTGAAACTTCTTCCTCGCTTCTAACTGGAACTATTAAGGTACCGTCCTCTGCCTTGGATGCATTTATACAAGCAAGTATCTCATAGGCTTTGTTATTATTAGTATTTATCTTTGCAACAAGATTCTTTAAGCCAGTTTTCTGATACAGGTCGTCAAGACTACCATCGTACAGTATCTCCCCCATTCTTATTATCGTAACATAGTCGCAAAGCTCTTCGACATCTGCAAGTATATGTGTTGAAACCAGTATTGCAACATCGTCTTTCTTCAGATCCTTCAGTATTCCCTTTATCCTATGTCTCCAAACAGGGTCTATGTTGGCTAGAAACTCGTCTAGGATTAATAGTTTCGGGTTGTTCATCATGGCTCGAGCAATAGCTACCCTCTGCTTGGTGCCCATTGAAAGTTTAGCGAACTTCACATCAGCAAAATCTGAGAGCTCAAATCTCCTAATAAGGTCCTCGACTACTTTCTTACAATCACTTACACCTTTCAAATCCCCGAATCTAATCAAGTTTTCCCTGACTGTTAATTGGGAGTAAAAAGCCAAATGCTCAGATACATACCCTATCTTAGATTTAATGCTTGGATCGAGCTTCGGGTCGACTCCAAATATTTTTACAGAACCCTTGTCTGGGTTTAGTAGACCAAGTATTATGCGGAAGAGTGTTGTCTTCCCCGCACCGTTATGCCCAAGAAGCCCATGAATATTGCCTTTCCGAACGGTAAAAGAAACACCATTCAAAACCACCTTATTACCGAATGTTTTCACAATCCCTTCAATGCTTACAGCATTAAGAGCATCTTCCATTATTCATCACACTTCATAGCTTTAATTCTTTTAATCTTCTAAAGGTACTTAATATTTTTTTAAAAAGACTCTTATCTCTAATATGCGTTAAGGCTGTGAACAAAAGGCTTACGTATAAGATTTAATAGAAAATTAAGATTTTTTCACATGATTTTACTCAAAGGATTCCCAGGCGCGACGTAGAGCTATATGGCGGGATGCTCAGTTTAATGGAGAATTCTGGACTTATTAGTTTTAAGTTGTAATGCTTCAAATTCTTCGGCTGCATGAAGCCTTAAGAGCGCTCTTAACCCGCTGATTCTCTCCAAGAGCAATTTTCCCCTGAGGGCTGCCAACCTGAATGCTGGAGGAGCATAGTCAAGCAGTTGGACATCGATGGGAAGATTAACTTCCTTTTCCAAATCCTCCTTAAGCTCGTCAACGTATACGGGTTCTTCGTCGTAACTTATTGCATACCTTGTGTAAACAGCTATGTCAACATCTCGGAAAATATTTGAGCTCACGAATCCTCCATGTACCACTGCAAGCAATATCTCTCGATGCTCATATAGGAGTTTTAGTAAACGTTCTAATACTTTTTCCCTTTCACTCCAAGGCATTGACTTAGATCGGCGTTTTTCTTCTTCAAGGATCCTTAGTCTCGACATACTTTTCCACCTCTTTAATAAAATGTTTAATTGCCTCCATACCGTTCTCCTTAGCCTCCCTGTGAATTCTCAAGTCATCTATAGTCCAGTATCTATGTACTATCTGGTTTCTTAATGATACTAGTTTAGCTATACTGTTGAAAGTGTCTAAACTTATCACCTTGTGGTCTACGAGCTTTAGGAAAGCTTCTCTATAGCTTTCAGCAGCATCGTTAAAATCCTTTTCAAGAATAGTGACGGAAAGGTCTGCTAAAGCTTCAACTATCACTATTATGGAATACCTTAGGCTATATCTTGCTCTTCTATCTGTAGAGAATTCACTAATATCCATCGAAACTATCTTCTAACCTCATCGAGCGCGTCTCGAGCCTCATTTATAAGCCTATTGAAACTCTCTTTATCTATATGAGTCACAAGTTCTAACGCTAGAACATAGCTTTATGTTTTTCTATGAAATTTGCTGAACTCTCTTCCTATATACTGCAAGCCCCCCTGCCCTCATAATGTTCATTATGAATTCTGGGTAGGGTGAGAACTTTAGTTCAACGCCTGTTGTTTCGTTCTTAACAATCCCCTTCTCAAGGTCTATTACTGCTATGTCTCCTTCTTTGAAATGCTTGTTAACGTCTTTAACCTCTATGACGGGTAACCCGACGTTTATCGCGTTTCTGAAAAAGATTCTGGCAAAGGAGCATGCTACTATCGCTGATATACCCGCTTCTTTTATCACCCTGGGGGCATGCTCCCTGCTTGAACCCATTCCGAAATTCCTGCCGGCTACAACGATATCTCCCTTGGATATTTTAGATGCCAGCGTTGGGTCAAGGTCTTCAAAGACGTGTTTAGCAAGCTCTTTGAAATCCCCGGTTCTAAACTTGTATTTCGCAGGTATTATGACATCAGTATTGATATGGTCTCCAAGAACCCAGACTTTTCCTCTAAGTATCATTTTCTCACCATCCTTCTACGAATTTCCTAGGGTCTGTTATAACTCCTTCTGTTGCTGAAGCGGCTGCAGTCGCTGGACTCGCTAAGTATATGCTAGATTCCGGATTGCCCATCCTACCCTTGAAATTCCTGTTGGAAGTAGAGACCGCCACTTCTCCCGATCCCAATATTCCAAAGTGGACTCCTAAGCAGGGTCCGCAGGTACTATGAGTCACCGTACATCCTGCTGAAACAAGCTTATCTATTATACCGTTTCTAAGAAGGTTTAGGAATACCTTTCTGGAGGCAGGTATTGCAATACATCTAACGCCTTTCTTAACGCCTTTCTTTGAGAGTATTCTCGCAGCGATTTCAAAATCCTCCTCTCTACCGTTCGTGCAAGAGCCTATGAAAACCTGGTTGACCTCCAGTCCCTCAAGCTCCTTAACGGGCTTAACGTTGTCAACGTTATGGGGGGCTGCTACAACTGGTTCAAGCTCATCGAGCTTATAGTTGAGGCTCACAGCGTAATCAGCGTTTTCATCGGGCTTGAATATGCTCTTATCCTTCAAACCGCTTGCGTCAACATGTTTTAGGGTAATCTCATCCAACGGGAAAATACCGTTCTTAGCACCCATTTCCACAACCATGTTGCATACGGTCATCCTACTCGCCATGGAAAGCGTTTTAACGCCGTCACCCTGGAATTCGACACTCATGTAGGTTGCTCCATCAGCTCCTACGTCGCCTATTATCCTAAGGATAAGGTCTTTGGACATCACCCCCGGCTTCAATTTCCCTGTTAAAGAGACTTTCATAGCCTCAGGGACCTTAAACCATAATTTACCGGAAGTCATGACTTCTGCAAAATCAGTAGAGCCTATGCCTGTTGCAAACAGGCTGAATGCACCCAGGGTTACGGTGTGGGAATCAGCGCCGACTATCATCATACCCGGCTTAAGATTCTCGTTTTCAGGTATGACCTGATGACATATCCCCTCTCCAACTTCGTATACTTTTATGTTATTCTCCTTTGCGAATTTTCTCAGCTTAAGCTGTAGGTTTGAGGCTCCTTCATTCGGACTAGGTGAGGCATGGTCTATTACAAACCTTATCCTAGAGGGGTCGTATACTTTACTGGAGCCAAGCTCGTTGAAAGCATCTATGGCAAGTGGGCCTGTTCCATCATGAGCATAGGCCAAGTCTATGTCTACAACGACTATTTCACCCGGTTTAACTGGTCTGCCAAGCCTATTCCTAAACAGCTTCTGAATTATTGTCTCGCCCAAGTTCGCCAGCCTTTTAACAGAGGTTTATATAAAATTTTTCCTAAAAGCTAGAGTTCGAATATCTCAACATCATGTTTTGAAGAATCGTATATTCCAACCGTAGAAGTTCCAGTTAAGTATCCACATGCTTCTCCAGGGTTAACCCATAATGTTCCTCCTATTCTTCTTACGTGTTTCTCATGAGTATGTCCCGACACTATTAAGTCGAACATGTTCTTGCTTGCTATTTCTTCGATAAGCCTAGAGTCCTCGCCGTGTAGTACTAGTGTCTTCTTACCGTCTAATTCCAGTATCGCAGCAGGCCAGTAGAATTGGGCGCCTATTTCAGAGAACATTCTCTGAAGATTACTCCTATCGCCATCATTATTACCGTATACGAGTATGAGTTTAGCCCTACACTCTTTGAACTTCCTTACTGTAAACGGGCTTATGACATCGCCAGCGTGAAGCACAACCTCCACCTTTTTTTCATTGAAGAAAGCTACCGACTTCTCAATCATTATTAAATTATCGTGAGTATCGCTTATGAGTCCAATTAGCATATTGAACAGATCGTTTAGTGTTAAATTTAACTTTTTCCATTAAAACCACGATTTATTAAACGGAATTCTAAAAATCGAGCTTATTTTATCTTCTTACCCGTTATTAGAGTTTCCGTCCTTAAGACTCCCTTCACTCTCCTGAAATTGTTGACAATGTTATCCAGCTCCTTCAGGCTTGGGACTTCCTCAACCCTTACCATATAGTCAAAGGAAGAGCCCCATATTTCAATTATTTCGGTAACGCCCTTGTTCTTGGCTAACAGTTCTCTACAGAAGTCTTCAAAATCCTTATCGCCCATGCTCTCAACGTCTACGAGTATTTGCGCGGATAGGTTCTCTGGAATAGTTATCTTGACCATACCTGTCTTATTTAAAACCTCCGCTATGATTATATTCTCCATTGCTGATGCCCCCCTCCCGTGAAGAAGGTATGCTGACTTAATCCTATCTCTTATCTCCTCGAAAACCTCCTCACCAAGAGTACTGATCTCCACCCCTCTCTTTTTCAATGCTGCTTTAACACCCTCACTACCGACCATCGGCCCTAAGGCAAATCCGCTTTCCCTTCCTATTATGCTTGCGTCGAAAGGCTGGTATGTCAATGGGTCTCGGAAAGCAGCCTTCTGGTGAGTGCCTGCGGTATGTATGAAAACGTTGCTTCCGGAAATCGGTTGATTAGGAGGTATTTCTATTCCAGAGATTTTACTCACATACTCTGCAAGCTTAACTAGTCTTGGAAGATCGTAATCATAGCCGAATTTTACTTTCATCCATGTTGCTAAAACAAGCGTGTCCGTTATCCCAGCCCTCTCGCCGAGGGCATTAACCGTACCGTGCAGTATTTTGGCTCCGCTCATCCAAGCTTCTAAAGTATTTGCAAGAGCAACGCCCATGTCATTGTGGAAATGAGCTTCTATTACACATCTCGCCCCAATGTCTTTGAGTAGGCTACTTATCTCACCGTAGACCTTCCTAACATCCATGGGCGAAGCGCCGCCGGAAGTATCGGGAAGGCTTACAGAATCCACACCTGCTTCAACGGCCTTAACCACAACCTGCCTCAGGAAAGCCGGGTCTGCTCTAAAAGCATCTTCCGCAGTATACCTTACCCTATAGCCCTTGCTCTTAGCATAACTAATCGCTCTAGGAACTTGTTTTAATACGAATCCACGCTTATCCTCTATTTTGTCGAATTTTGCCTCCAAGTGCCTATCAGCTGGTGAAAGGTAAAGCGCCACCCACTCTACGCTTTCAGGTGCAGTATCAATGTCGGACTCCAACGCTCTGCAATGGACGACTTTAACGGCCCTCGTCTTTATCCTACCAAGCTCCTCTACGAGTTTCCTCTCCCCCTCGCTCGCATAGGGCGATCCTATTTCAATGAAATCTATGCCTGCTTTGTCAAGCTCCTGTAGTATTGTAATCCTCTCGTCCAGGGTGAAGTATACTCTTGGTGTTTGGAGCCCTTCTCTAAGGGTTGTGTCCAGTATTAAGGGCTTTTCTAAATTCTGCATAGCCCTTCAAATCGGCAGAAAGTTACTTAAAAAACTTTAGTAAACAACTATTTCTGAAACATTATCTAAAGACTTTATCAATTCTATAATTCTCCCAACTAGCCTATGCGAATTCTCAATCCAATTGAATACTCTAATCATAACGATCCTATTCATTGGTTGTAGAAGTATCAAGCATAGAAATCTGCCCCCGTGGGACACGAGGTATTCATAGCCGTGCATCCTAACGTAGAATCCTTCTCTTCTGATTAACCAGGCTAATTTAAGCCTGTTTTCCGGAAACATGAATGGGGATTTCTCTTTAACGATTTCCAAGGTCAATTCCCCTTTTTCAAAAACGGCTCTATTCTCATCTTTATCATACATGCTCTACAAGTGTTTCTAGCAGAAGGATTTCCGCAGACTTTGCATTTTTCAATTTTTAAAGCTGAAAACTCTCTTTTCAAAAGTGGCAGTATCTTAAGAAAATTATTTACCAACCCGTGCTTTACGCCCGGGATTATGGATTCTAGCCTATTTAGAAAATCCCTTATTTCAAGCCTGTAGTTCTCAACGTGATATGGACACTGTACGAAATCTACTTCAATACCGTTTAGTAAAGCATAGATCGTGTCCTCTTTCTCAGTGCAGAAGTAGAAGGGTTTAATCCTTTGGACAAAACCCTCGTCGCTGATAACCCCCGTCTTAGGGCCTAAGCGTGCAAGTAGAGAGGGGTTCCCACGGAGGTAGTTCATCATTATCGTCTGGGCCTCATCGTCAAGATTGTGGCCTGTAGCAACCTTGGAGAAGCCGAGTTCTCTAGCAACATTGTTTATCAGATTCCTCCTGAGCACACCGCATATATAGCACGGTTTTAAGTCTAGTCTGTTCTCCTTTGAGATTCTAACAGCCTCGTCTAGAGTAAATCCGTAATAATCTTTAAAAGAATAGACATGAAGAGGGATTTCCTTTTCGTTGCAAAACTTAACAAGACCCTTAAGCTTGATGTCTCTATACCCTGCTATGCCTTCATCAACCGCTATTGCAGCAACGTTTTCACGCTTCTTTTTAACGAGGTTCCATAGGAAGTTGAGAAGTACAGTACTGTCCTTACCGCCGGAACAGGCGACTAGCACCTTCTCACCGTACCTAAGCAAATCGTACTTTTTAATCGTCCTCATAACCTTAGTCTCAAAGTATTTTCTAAAATGCTTTGAACACAGGCTCTTACCGCTTAAAGACAGGTAGACCCCCCTGTTTTCACATTCTTCACAAACCATTCTTTCATCCGCCTGAAACAACGCTTAGAAGCTTAACTTCATCACCGTCCCTTAGGATTTCCCTCTCAGTTACTATAGCACCGTTCTTAACCGGGACTATTTCAGAAGGGCTTATACCTAGGGATTTAAGAAGGTCCCCAATTCTACTGTTTTCCCCTAGGTCGATTAGCTTCGTTTCACCACTTCTTTGTATGAATACTTTAATCTTCATATTGTGACATAGCCTCGTTTTAATGAGGGCTGCATTTAAACATAAACCTTATTTTACAAACGGCGTTCCCAAGCATTCTGAAGACTGTTGGATAAACATTATTAAACAGGCTGTTGATTACAATATTGCTGATTGCTGACTAGGATTCTGAAGACGGATAAGCATAATCCTTCTAGGAGAGTTTTAGAGGAGGCTGCATCAGTGTTAAAATCAGGGGGGCTAGTCGCTTTCCCCACGGAGACGGTATACGGCTTGGGGGCTGATGCTTTCAACGAAGAAGCTGTGCTTAAAATATTCAAGGCTAAGAAAAGACCTCCGGATAATCCAGTGATAGTCCATATTTCCAATGTGGATATGTTGAAAGAGGTTTCGACCAGTGTGCCGAAGAGGGTTGAAAGACTGATAGAAGACCTCTGGCCTGGTCCGTTGACGATTGTTGTCCCAAGGTCTCAGAAGGTTCCTGCTGTTGTTTCCGCTGGATTAGAAACGGTTGCTGTGAGAATGCCTGCCCATAATGTGGCCCTTGGCTTGATTAAGCATTTTGGTTCTCCAATAGCCGCCCCCAGTGCAAACCTTTCAGGAAGGCCTAGTCCGACAAATGCTAGAGACGTATACGAGGATTTGAATGGTGTTATCGATATGATAATCGACGCTGGTGAAACCTTCATAGGAGTAGAATCTACAGTCATCCATGTTACTGAGAGTAAGTCTGTCATACTTAGGCCGGGGCCGATTCCTATCGAGACTCTTAGAAAATACTTGAGCGATATTGAGGTGCATCCTTCAATCCTCACTGGCAATTTCCAAGGGACACCTGCCTCTCCCGGTATGAAGTATAGGCATTACGCTCCCAAGGCTGAGATGGTGGTGGTAGAGGGAGTGTACGATAGGGTTTCTGAGAAAATTGTTGAAACAGCTTTAGAATATTTGAAATCCGGTTTAAAAGTCGGCTGTATTGTTTCCGAGGAGACTGCGAGAAAGCTTCCGAGTAGTGTTATGATAGAAGTTCTCGCCCCCCGTAATAGGCTTGACCTAGTTGCTAAGAGGCTTTTTTCAGCGCTTAGGAATATGGATCGGAGAAATCCGGATATTATCATTGCTGAAGGCTTTCCAGAAGAGGGTATAGGAATGGCTATACAAAACAGGCTTAGGAAAGCTGCCGGATACCGTATATTGAAGGCCTAGCCTAAGTTACGGGGGCACCGTCTGAAATCTTACTGTCTGGACATATCAATGAGACCTTATTCTTATCTTCCACTGCTGCGAGTATCATTACTTCTGAAACCTGCCCCATTAAGACAGCGGGCTTAAGATTCGTGACGAAGACATATTGCTTCCCAACTAATTGCTCGGGATTATAATACGGTCCCAAGCCTGCTACAGACTGTTTCACAATATTGTTTCCAAGACTTACCTGTAGCTTAAGCAGTTTTTCAGAACCCTTGACTCTTTCCGCGGATATTATCGTTCCTACAACCATCTTTACCTTCTTGAAGTCTTCTATGCTTATTTCAGAGCTCATTTTTCAAAAACCTGCTATTAAGCATGTTTATAAAGCTAGCTATTGGAAGGCCTAGAGGTTAATCGAGGTTTATGAAAGAGTATTCTCCGCTTAAGACTAGGGCCGCCGGCCTTATGCCGTAAAACCTGCAGGAGAAAACAGTTATTAAACTTCCCTGAAGGGAGATTCCGTAACCACTGGGTACCGGCTCATGTCCTCTAACCATCATTTTCAAACCGTTTTCTCTAAGGAAGCGATGGAGAGCGTTCTTGCCGAAAAGGTATGTTCCAGGTCCTCTCGGGTTTGGAGCAAATTCTTCAACGTCCTCCGACGGGTCGTTCCATATTGTTTCGAAGATTATGGGGTCTTCAGGCTCTATCCCGCCCTTACCCGCTTCTTCAAGCTCCTTAATACTCTTAACCCTCCTTGCTAGGCCTCCGTGGACGAGTATCGTACTGTCTTCGAACAATGCTGCAAAGGGCATTTCCGAGAATACTTTCAAATAAGCATCGTATACCTCCTCGTATTCTTTTCTAAACCTTCTTATGAGGAGTTCTACGAAGCCGTAAGAAAAGTTCATCGAAGGCGTTTCATGATTCCCCCTTAGAAGAAATACTTTTTCAGGATTGTTCTTCTTCGCGTCCAGAAGGAGGTTTATTACTCCGCTTTGATAAGGCCCTCTGTCAACGTAGTCCCCTAAGAAAACTATTCCAGTGTCTTCAAGCTTTTCAAAATTCGATAAGGCGTTAACGCACGATTCTAAATCTCCATGAAGATCTCCAACTACTATAATCCTTTCGAAACTCAGCTTTAATAGCGGAGGTTCTCTTCTAAACAATCCGTAAGCCTCTTCACATAGGCTTATCGTCTCCTCTTTGCTAAGTTTATCAAATTTCCTCAGGGCTTTTTCGAAATCCATTATTTATGCTCTGGGGTAAGTAGCAAAATTAATAATCTTGCTCCCTACGGGGCTTAACGTCTTGCAATACTTGAAGAGAATGGGCGAGTATTCACCGATAATAATCAAAGCCATTATCATAACTCTTGCAACCGGTTTAATTGGCATTTATGACCCTTCTCATCCGTATCATTATGTTAAGAATGGTATTCCACTACCATTCTTAATACAGGTTATAGATATTGGAGTCGCGAAATATGTTGAAGTTAAAACAGACCCGTTATTCCTTTTTCTCGACATTCTCTTCTGGACTGGTTTTCTGCTCTTTCTCAGAGTTTCCAGAAGAATTCTTAAGAGAGTTTTTCCTTCTAGAGTTGAACAGGACATAACCAAACATCATCAAGGTTAAGCAAACCGTAAGGGAGATAATGTAGAAGATCTCTTTAAACAAGAATATTCCTGCAAGAATCGAACCTACAATAACCATTATGCTTATCCATTCTGACTTGCTGTACGACAACATTGATAGGTTTAATGAAAGGAGAATTTAAATCTATCCTTATAACCTGTTCTCTGAATCGTCAAAAGCAGTATTCAAATCAGCACGTTGCTAAACTCATCTTTTTCAAAAACCTGGATGCTAGAACGGCAATAGCGATTAACAGAATCAACAAGATTACGAAGCGTATGAGTTCATAATTGCTCAGCCTTCTAGAATTGCTCGAGGGATACGTTTTTGAAACATTCTCCTCTACATACACGTACACATTGCTCTTCCTTATCCTCTCTTCCACCTCTCTGCTTTTTGCAATGTAATCTATGTTCGAGTATTTTTCGGATTGTAGTATGAATTCTCTTGCTGAAGCCGATTTGCTTATGGCTGATAATGGTTCAGAAGATGAGTATCCGTAGGTTATGTCAACTGGAAGCCAGCCCCAAGGGGGAACATATGCTTCAACCCAACCGTGCCAGCCAATACCTCTAGAGTAAATGTGTAAATGCCCATCCCAAGTGCTTCCTGTAATACCATAGCTATTCGAAATTATCCCCCCAGTCTGTAAGTATGAGGGTATGCCAACGGACCTGAGCATAGCTATTAAGAGAGCAGATTGATCATCGCAGTCTCCCCTACCCCTTAAGCTAGATTTTGGTAGTGTTTGATTAGGGTATTGGGGTGGTCTTAATTCCTCTCCATATGGATACTCCACTCTCTCGCTTATGAACCCGACCATTTTAGAAATTATTCTCAGGACATTAGTATCATTACCTTTTATCTGAGTAGCGAGCTCGGCTATATAACTCAACTCTGTACTGTTATAATTCCATACTCCGCTCGACGAAGTGTAGTTTGTCAATTCCATGGGGATTTCGAAAATGCTTCCTGAAGAATACGTAGAAACATGAGGTAGGCTTCTTATAGTCAGGTTTATCATGAAGACGATGTTTGCTGTGAAATTTTCACCAGGGCCTATTTTCTCAGGGAAATCGAGTTCTGCCCAAAGGTTACCGTCAATATCTTCATGTATCTTCTTAACCCTTGGTCTTGCTTCAAGAATGCAAGTTTTCTGAATGGATGTATTCGAGAAGATGAGAAATAGCTTATCGTCAAGCGTGAAACCATAATCGTTTAAGCCCCTGTTGACAAAACTTATCTTTAACTCGTAGTAATATACTTCCCAACTTGTTGTTTCAGATACTTTAAAAACCATACCGCTAACTAGAAATATTAGGTTGATAATCAAGATGCTACTGGCTTTCACATATTCCATTCTCATAATTTCATACCCGCAATATTTTAAGACGAATTGTTTTAAGCTTTTGGGAATAGAATTAAAATGCTTTTCTACTCGATTTTGCAATGGTTAAAAGTCTTCTTTTCCTTTCTTCAAGTTTTGAGAAAACTATTCTCGCTCCGTTAATATAATCATTCAAATTCATCCATGGATACTTCATGAGCTTCTCTTCCAGCTTTCTTGCTAAATCTAAGTAATCCTTAGCAGGTTCGTCTAAGATACTAGGATAGGTAGATATGAAGTTTAAAACGGAATTTTCATCTACATTCTTAAGCCCCTTCCTTAAGCATTCTACTAGGAGCATGTTTATGTTTCCATCCTTAAGGTCGTTTAGCAAGTCTTTTAACTCGTCGCTCCACATCCAGACATTAGTAATAGCCCATTCATACCTTATTATTGCTCCGCATGCTTCAGGCTCCTCGTCTAAAAGGCCTGATTCAAAGAGAGTGAGTGAGACTACTCTTTCACCTATTCCAGCGGTTTTACCGTGCCAAGCATCTTTAAGATCATCGTATGAGGAGAGTATTTTATCGTATTCTCCATTTCTGAACATTTCTGAGTATTTAAGATCCTTCAGCTCGAAACTGTAAACCTCCTCTCTGCCCTTAAAATACTTCTCAGCAAATCCATCACGGTGTATTTTTCTCACCCTCTCGTTAACGAGTTTCTCAAGATTGTCTGCAATCCTTATCTTAAACTCGTATTCCTCAGGCTTTAAACGATCCTTCTCGTCAAAAGCCTCATCCCTTATGTCTCCTGATTTCAAGGCTATTGCGAAAGTTGCAGCAAGCTCGTACATCTTCCTATCTCTAAGAGTTTCAATTATAGTTGAGAAACCAGGTTTCTCGCCTCTATTCTTCCAGAGCCTGTGAGCGACGCTACTCCTCCAGTTTATTGGTATGGTTATTTTCAGAGCAGTCACGAAATCAGTCTTATGCTTTAAAGCCTTCTCAAGCTCGGCAGCAGCTTCCCTCTTCTCAATAAGGCCTTTCCGAGAAGCGTCGTAGTAGAATCTCTTCAACTCGTTGCTTGTAAACCTGTCTATCTTAAGGGATGCTGGAATCAACCATGCGAGAGAGAGCTTTCCCAATGCTGAGAATCTTTCCTATGGCTATTTAAAAACATTGGCTAATCGACTATTAGGCTTACCCTTTTGAAATTAACCGTGTCGATGATTCCCCTATCTGTTATCCTTAGTTCAGGCATCACTGGAAGGGCTAGGAGAGACATTGTCATAAAAGGCCTTTTGAGTCTGCAACCGAGTTGCTTAAACGCTTCTAAAAGCTTGTCGACTTTCTCCGCAACTTCTTCAACCGGCTTGTCTGACATTAAGCCGGCTATCGGCAGTTCTACAAGAGCCATAATAGTATTGTTTTTAACTGCAACCATCCCTCCGCCGACTTCGGATAACACGTTTCCGGCATAAGCCATATCCCTATCATTCACGCCGACTATTAGAAGATTGTGACTGTCGTGAGCTACCGTCGAGGCTACTGCGCCATTTTTCAAACCGAAGCCTTTGACGAAGCCTAATCCAATGTTTCCCGAAGCCTTATGCCTCTCCACTACCGCTACTTTAGACAAGCCTTTCTCAGGATCTGCTTCCAAGAAGCCTTTCTTACTCTCGATTTCAACGATGGTGTTTCTAGTCAGAGTCTTATCTTCCAAAACCTCTATTACCCTTACTTTAAACCTCCCCTCGCCTTCAGCCCTTATCTTGAAATCGTTTTCATCGAGCTTCTTGTGGAGTCTGACGGTTTTTCTCACTTTCTCCGGATAATGGTAATCTGGAATTTCGATTAAAATTCTATAATTCTCTGCTACTACCATTCCATTTGCTATAACTTTTTCAATCTCAACCCTCTCCAGATTGTTTAAGATTAATATGTCTGCAATTCTGCCTGGTGCTAAAGAGCCTATGTCAAAATCTACTTTGAAATGTTCTGCAGTATTTAAGGTTGCCATTTGAATTGCCTTAATTGGATCGACACCTTCTTCAATAACTCTCTTAACAACATGGTCTACGTGTCCCTCTTTCAAAATATCGCTGGGCTCCCTATCGTCTGTTACTAGGCAGACTCTTCTATGGTCGACTTTTTTCTCCGTAACCATTCTAATAACTTCCTTAACATCCTTCCAAGCAGACCCTTCTCTTACCATAACGTGCATGCCCAGTCTAAGTTTTGCAAGGCCTGCTTCCATCGTAATGGACTCATGGTCTGAGGATATTCCAGTTGCAATGTACGCGTTCAACTCCTCCTCGAGGTTGCCGTAGAAATGTCCTTCAACAATTTTATGATTCTTCAAAGCTACCCTTATCTCATCGATCATCTTAGGGTCTAGGGATAATACTCCTGGGTAATTCATTACTTCTCCAAGGGCGATTGCATTGCTGAGGAGAAAACCCTCCTCAACCTCTTTTACTCCTATCTCCGAACCCGCTGTTTCGAAATCCGGCCCCGTAGCTGGTACGCAACTAGGTATTGAAACGTATACTTTCAAGGGTAGTTTTAAACCCTCGTCATGCATGATTCTAACTCCCTCAATACCCATAACATTGGCTATCTCGTGAGGATCTATGAATACTGACGTAGTTCCATGAGGCAGGATTGCCTTAGCAAACTGGGTTACAGTAAGCATTGAACTCTCAATATGGACGTGGCCGTCTAAGAATCCTGGCGTTAAATACTTGCCCTTAGCGTCAATAATCAAAGTTTCCGATCCTATCGTATGGCTGGTTTTGCCAACAAGGGCTATCCTATTGCCTACTACAGCTATTCCAGTGTTTTCAATGAGTTCTCCAGTAAAAACGTTTACGAGAATACCGTTTTCAATAACGAGACTTGCTTTTTCTTTTCCAAGAGCTGTTAGAACAAGCCTATCAATTTGCCTCTCTCCAAAGTACATTGGAAAAATAAATGCTCTATTGGAATTATTAAGGTTTCAGATTTAAAAACCGGTTTTAAACACGTAGATACGGTGTGGTAAGGTGAGCCTGGAATCAAGGCTTGAACTAGAAATCTTAGAGTTGTTGAGGAAGGCTAATAGGACTCTGAGCTTCAGTGAAATATGCAGTTCACTAGGGGTTAGCGAATCGTCTGTGGCAAGCGCCTCCTCCTCACTTTTCCAAAAGGGACTTATCGAACTCTCCTCTAAAGTTACGAGGCATGTTCAACTCACCCCGGAAGGCGAATATCATTCTAAACATGGCCTTCCCGAGAGAAGGCTTGTAAAAATCGTTCTGGAGAAGGGCGGTAAGATTCCTCTAGATGAGGCACGTGAAAAATATCCAGACAAGCCCTTCTTTACCATAGCCCTAGGCTGGTTACGTAAGAAGAATTGGGGCTTGATCCAGTCTCTTAATGGAGTTCCCCATATAGTCGTCGAGAAGGAGCCTCCAGAAGGCTTAGACGAGTCGATTCTTAGTAAGGTTTCCTCTCAGGGTTTTCTCGAGCAGAATGCCTTGGATACTGAAGGAGTTAGGCTTCTGATCAATAGGGGTTTAGTGAAGATTATGGAGAGGGCTGAAAGACTGGTTTCACTAACGGAAGCGGGTAGGACTGTAGAGCTGAAGATTGCAGTAACCCAATTGACACCCGAGTTGATTAGAAGCGGCGAGTGGAGGAGGGTTGAGCTCAAGCCTTATGATGTTAAAGCCGATGTTGAGCCATTATACCCTGGTAGACTACACCCCTTAACGGAGTTCATTAAAGAGGTTAGGGAGATATTTACGGAAATGGGGTTTACAGAAATTAAGGGTCCGATAATTGAATCGTGCTTCTGGAATTTTGATGCGCTCTTTACTCCCCAAGACCATCCTGCTAGAGAAATGCAAGACACTTTCTACCTTTCAAACCCTTCATCCATTGAGCTTAACGACAGAGAGCTCGTAGAAAGAGTGAAGAAGACTCATGAGGACGGTTGGGAAACCGGCTCAACTGGCTGGGGTGGAAAATGGTCTGAAGATGCTGCTAAGAAGCTTGTGTTAAGAACACATACGACATGTGTTTCAGTGAGATACTTGGCTGAACACAAGGATCCTCCCGTAAAGGTCTTCAGCGTCGACAGGGTTTTTAGAAACGAGAGGATTTCTTTCAAGAGCCTTGCCGAATTCCACCAAATAGAGGGCATAATCATGGATGAGGGAGTTACTTTAAGAGACTTGAAAGGTGTTCTCACGCAATTCTATAAGAAACTAGGGTTGGAGAAGGTTCAATTCTGGCCCTCCTACTTCCCCTATACAGAGCCGAGCATGAATTCCGTGGTTTACGTTCCCCAAGCGGGAAGATGGCTTGAACTCTGCGGCATGGGTATTTTCAGGCCCGAGGTCACTAAGCCCCTGGGAATAGAGCATCCTGTTCTAGCTTGGGGAGGAGGGCTGGAACGTCTCTTAATGCTGAGGCTCGGCATTACTGATATACGTATCCTGTATCAGAACGATTTAGGCTGGCTTAGGAGGGTTAAAACATGCCTGTAATAGAGGTTTACCCGGAGAGGCTTAGTAGATTCCTAGGGATAGATGTTGACTTAAAACAGCTCGTTAACGATCTCCCCTGGCTGGCTACAGACATAGAAGACGTTGGAGAGAATTTCGTTAAAATAGAGTATAATCCAAATCGCCCAGACTTTTCCAGTCACCCTGGAATAGCAAGAGCATACGCAGGCTTCTTAGAAATTAAACTAGGATATCCTGAGGTTGACGTTGCAGAACCGAAAATAGACTTCTACTTCAACGAGGAATTGAAATCTATAAGGGGTGTCTTATGCTCTGCCGTTGTCAGAAATATTCAATTGTCCGAGGAGGATTTGAAGGAGATAATCAATATCCAAGAAGTTCTCCACCAGGGGATTGGGAGGAATCGTAGGAAAGTTTCAATCGGTATTCACGACTTAGATAAGATTAAGCCGCCAGTGTACTATATTGCTGCAGATCCTGAGAAGACTTCCTTCAAGCCCCTTGGGATGGATAGGAGTATGACGCTGAATCAGATTCTCAGCGAGGTTGATAAAGGTGTGGAATACGGTCATATAATCAAGAGCTTTGAAAAATATCCTCTGATAATCGATTCGGCAGGAGAGGTTTTATCGTTCCCACCTATAATAAACTCGGAGCTTACTAGGTTAACTCCTGAGACTAGGAATCTCTTCATAGACGTTACTGCCTTAGACGAGTATTATGCATCGAGGGCTCTCAATATACTTCTTTACGCTTTAAGCGATATGGGCGGTAGCATAGAGGCCGTTAGAATAATCTATCAAGACGGTTCCGTGAAAACATATCCTGATTTCAAACCACGTGAAATAAGTGTAGAAGCAGGTTACATAAAATCTCTATTAGGAGAGGATCTAGACAATACGGAAATATATAGAAGCCTTTTGAAGTGCAGGTTCTCCGTTAAGAATGATGGAGAAACATTCTACGTACGTATCCCTCCCTATAGGGTTGATGTAATGCATAAAGTCGACCTTGTTGAAGAAGTTGCAATAGGACACGGATTATGGAGGCTCACTCCTACTTACCCCAGGTCAGTCACTATAGGTTCTAAACATCCCGAAACTGTTTTACAGGATAGGGTTAGGATGGTTATGGTCGGCCTAGGATACACGGAGGTTTTCAACTTCATAATAACGAGCGAGGAGAAGAATTATCATAGGGTTAGGAGGCCAGTTACAGAGAGGGTTAGGCTAGCGAATTCCTCAAGCACGGAGCTTACAATGCTAAGGGATTCTCTACTACCATGCTTAATATGGAATCTGTCTTTAAGCAGGCATGAGAAATATCCTCAAAGGATTTTCGAGACAGGGCCCATTGTGAAAGCAGAGGGTGATAAGGGATTCTCCATAAAACTCTCTATCGCAGGCGTTTCTACGCATTCCTCAGCTTCATTTTCTGAGGCTAAGGCCGTTGTTCTCAGCCTATTGAATAGTCTTGGAGTTGAAAAACCGTGTTTTGAAAAAAGCGATGATCCGTTGTTCACGCCAGGTAGGGCTGCAAACGTCTTCTATGAAGGCAAGTTGCTAGGAGTATTCGGCGAAATCCATCCTGAAGTCCTCGAACTGAACGGATTAGAAAACCCTGCTATTGGATTTGAAATAGAATTGGACTCGTTCATAAACAAGTGCTCTAAACTTTGAAACCTGCTTCAGCAGCCAGCTTCTTAAACTCTTCTTCAGTCAAATAATACTTTCTATCTACTCGAAGCAGAGTATTTCTCACAAGCTCTACGAGTGTCTTCAACCTAGGGTCGTCTTCTCCTACTTCATGGTTGACTAATTCTCTGAGTTTCATCATTATACCATGCTTTCCAGTCCTCCTGCCTATTATGATCTTCCTAGTTTGTCCAACAAGCTCCGGCGGGAAAAGCTCGTAAATGGCGGGGGCTATTTTTATCCCGTGCAGATGAATGCCTGACTCATGTGCAAAAGCGGAATCTCCAACTATCGCCTTATTCGTTGGAAGATGGTAGTTTAAAGCTGTGGATATGAAATTAGCGGTCTCTCTCAATAGGGATAGGTTCCATTTTTCAATACCGTGGTGAATATAGAGGTTTAAAATTATCTTCTCGGTTTCTGCATTGCCTGCTCTCTCACCTATGCCTAGGAAAGTCGTGCTGACGTAAAAATTCTCGTAAAGCCCTGACGCCGCTCTTATTGCAGCCATAGTATTCTCAACGGCGTTACCAAGATCATCGTGCGCGTGTATTTCCACACTCTTTATCTTCGTCTCGTTTTTCAGAGCCCTGATCTTAGCCGGTATCCCGTTTGGAAGAGGATGGTCTGGAAGAGAGCATCCTACGCCGACGGTATCGCATATCCTATAGACTTCTGCACCCGCTTCTGCAACAGCGTTTACAAACTTTTTCTCAAAATCCCAATCTGCCCTCGTACTATCCTCTCCGTGGACGAATACCCTCAGCCCATGGTCAACAGCATATTGAACTGCTTCAACAACCCTCATTGTAAGATCCTGAACGTGTTCTTCAGGCCATTTGGCAAAGTGATAGTAGGATACTGGATGACTTATCCCAATTTGCTTTAATCCCAATTCAATAACAGCATCTATATCCCTCGTGTCGGCCCTACTCCATCCAGCTAGGATATCTCCTAAACCGTTATCTACCATCATCCGTATGGCTTCCTTGTCAGTATCAGTGTAGGTCATTACCTCTATTCTCTCAACACCGATCTCATAGAGGAGCCTGCCTATCTCAGCCATGTCTTCAGCATTGGGTGTTGTTAAACCAGCCATTTGAAGCCCCTCTCTGAGAGTGGAATCGTCTATGATAACGTTAACATCCAGTTTTCTAGGAGGGTAGAGCATCATCCTAAGCTTATTCCAAGATTCTGGATCGTATTTCTGCTTGCTAAGGCTGACAAGCTCTTTAACAACTCTTCTTCTCCTCTCCTCATTCTTTTCAAAAAACTCTTTCTCAAGCATTTTTGCTCTCAATCAATTCGTTTCGCTTAAAAATCTTTCCCGAGTAAAAGCCAGAAATTGCCAAATAACTGTGAATAGCTTTATTAGTCGGTCAATGGTTAATAGAACAGATGGTAAGGGTTAAAGTAACCTTCATAGGGAGCGTTGATGTAGAGGGTGAGCCGGGTGTGAGGGTTGATTTCACTTCAATCACACCATCCGGTATTATCGATAAATCTTCCGAGGACGTACTTTATGCTCAACAGATGATCCGTGGCCTGTTAAGTGGCCTCCAACAGGCAGGGCTTGTGCCGAAATATGGCACACCAAGATTAATAGTATACCTTACTGAGAGGGAGTATAAGGCTTTGGGAAGCCCTCAAATAAACCAGATATACGAGCTCATTTTCGATAAGGGTATAAGGCTTGAGAAAGTGACTATGGAGACGGACTCTATTAACTCTCAGTATTCTCACTCCGACTTATAAGCTCAGGAAGCCTGGTGAGTATAGATATGGCTTCCCTAAGACTCTCATATTCGTTCCTGGTTTCTTCCAGAGCATAGTTTAAGGCTGTAGCTATCTTTGTATACCTGTCTTCTGAAATCTCTTGAGCCGAAAACCTGATCTCATTATTTGCAATCAGTTTCTCAATAACATCCATCTGCTGCTGGACTTCCTTAAGCCTAGTCTCAAGCTTTTCCAAAACCGTCTGCTTTCTCGCCTCGATCGTCTTAACATAATTGTCAAACTCCTTCTGGAGGAACTCGGCTGTTTTTTCAGATATTTTCCCGCTTTCTCTAAGGGTCTTTAACGTTTGAATTTTTTTACTATAAATATTTATTGTCTTAACGGCCTCTTCGAAATCCGACTCCCAACTAAACATACATTCTTAATCACATAGTTAATACTATTTAACCTTTTCATCCGGAGTCAAAAATGATGGATAAGAAACCTTAAAAACCTATCTCTTATTCTGCCTAGAATAATACGCAATGATTATTAATATCTTAAGCACAATTTACAGTTACTACTAGATTCAGGAGTGTGTCCTAGTGCCAGCAGTATGGCTGCCCTACGGTTCGACGAGTATAAGTATTAAGATCGACCACGAGGACTTAGCATGGGTCTTCCCTAACGTGCTTAACAATAACCTGTTTAATCTTCAAATGTTAAACAGCATTTTGAAAAGCATATTGAGAGAGAAAAGGCTATTGTTAATGGATCCTACTCTACCCAATAATGTAAAGGGTTTTTTCAGAAAAAACCTTTCCGAAAACTTAAAAGAGCTTTCTTGCTTCGATATGTTAAACAGCAACCCCGTCGATGTTTTGTCTGGTGAATCAGCACTTTTACTAAGCTACCCACATCTTGATCCCTTGATAGAATTCAGGGGGCTAGGCGAAAACCTAATACCTTTCAACTCCAAGCTTTGGAGAGATTTTAAGACAGACGTAGTCGAAGCCTCCAAATCTGGGGATATCGTTAACATTAGAGACTATTTAGAAGACATCAATAGTCTTATTGATCTTAAGCTTATCATGTTTGCCCCCTGGTCTGAGAATTCACATGTTCTCATAGTAGATAACCCGGTTGAAGCCTATGAAGCAACGAAGCTATTTAAAAAGGGGTTGTTGTCTAAGATTCCAAATTCAAAAGCCGAGCTGTTAATGATATCGGCCGGTGGAGATCCCTTCGACGAGTCTTTAAGTAGAGCACTTTGCGTATTTCCAAACTGCCTCCAGGGATGTGATTGTGATAGAATCGTTTTGATTGCAGAAGGTTCGATGGGTCTAGGACTCGATCCAGAATTAGTTTTAAGTTATAATCGCAAAATTGAACTGGAAACACCCTTAATCCTAAGATACATCGACTTATGCAGAGGTCTTTTAAGAGAAAAGCTTGTGCATACTGTTTCAGCAATACCTGACCCCCTCTTAAAGATGATACTGGACTCTAAAGCATATGATACTCTATTCGACGCCTACAAGGCTTCAAGACTATTCCTCCCAAAAGGTTCGAAAACAGGTATAGTAACGAATGCTTCCCTTACCATCTTGGAGCCGGTAAAAGAGCCTAATACAGGTGGGGGAGCGTAACGGTTTTAAATGGGCTTAACATTTCATGAATCGTATGGTCACAGCCCTGACAGATGAAGTAATTATTAAACATGCGGAGCCGGATAATCTTCCAAGCGTAATTGAAATAAATAGATCAGAGTTGCCTGAGAATTATCCTCCTTCCTTTTTCATGGATCTGCTCGAAAGGTTTCCAAACTATTTTCTCGTTGCAGTCCTTGCAAAGTCTAACGAAGTTGTTGGCTACGTAGTATGTAGAATAGAAATGGGCTTCCCTTCTGAGGGAGGCTTCTCCATAGTAAAGAAGGGTCATGTCGTAAGCCTTGCAGTAAGAAAACCCTTCCACAATAGGGGTATAGGCACTATGTTAATGAAAACTGTTCTGGAAGAGATGGTTCGCAACTCTATTGATGAAAGTTATCTTGAAGTTAGGATTAACAATGAGAAGGCAATTAGACTATATAAGAAACTTGGGTATAAGGTTGTTAGGGAGCTCCCGCACTATTATCTCGACGGGACAACGGGGTTATTGATGGTTAAGAAGCTTCGTTAAAAAGATTGACGTAAAAAACAATACTGATATTCTGCTTGTAGACTGTTTCTAAGATGTTTTTGAGATGGTGATTTCTATTGTTGAAATGAACCTTTGCCTATTGTCCGGTGTCTGGAATGTTTCGGTTCCTATTTGAATGTTCTTTAGAGTCATCTGGTTTCCTAAGAATCTCCTCTTCAATATTTCAACAACGTCAACAGCCTTAGATATTGCTCTTCCCCTTGCCTTCAAGACTACTTCGTTGTGTTCTGATGTCAATTGCATTAGTGCTGCGACTGCGTAGACCAATGCAGGCTTCTTGCCGACTAGTACAACGTTAGGCATGGATCCAGTTTGGGCGCACATGGTTTTCTCTTACACCTCCTTTTTAGCAGGAGTTAGCTCATTTAACCTAAATAAAAATCTTTCCTCTTATGGTAATGATGCCTATCTTCAGTTAAATGCGATATTTCCCCTTGTCCAGGGCAGTTTAATCTTCAATCTCAAGCTCACTCAGGGGCACGTAAGCATATGTATTATCAGGCATCCTCCTACCGATTATTAACGGTAATACTTTCATCTCCACTTCACGTTTAGCTATTTCAATAGTGCTCATCCTACCCCCTTCTTGATCAATCGGTATTAACGGGGGTGCTCCTAGAGAAAGTTCTAGCGCTCTTAGACCTATTATCCTTGCCTTTTCAAATTTAGTCAACTTCTTTTTTAAAAGCTCCACTCTTTCCTCAATACTGTTTCTTAAAGCTACCAATTCTAACTCCTTCTCATCCACCACTTTGTTATTACTCTTCCTCGCCTTCCTTACCCTTAGGAGGCTTCATCCTAGCTGCCATTATTATGTCGTCAATCCTTACTAGCATTGCTGCCGTTTCAAGTGCTGAAAGGTATGCTGTCTTCTTCACTCTTAACGGGTCTAGGATGTTTTTCTCAATCGCATCTGAAATCTTCCCTTCTGAAGCATCGAAGCAAGCTGTCTTCCTACCTTCTGCATGTGCAGCCCTGAGCATTGTAAATATTTCATCAGGATCATGGCCAGCATTGGCTATTATCTGCTTGACGTATGCTTCAAAAGCTCTGCTGAGAGCCTCCATGACTAATCCTTCTTTTCCACCCATACCTGCTTCAATAAGCTTACGCGTAGCGAATACTTCCGCAGCCCCTCCACCGGGAACTACGTAAGGCTCTTCAACAAGTGACCTAAGCACGGAGATACAATTCTTAACGATCCGCTCCATTTCATCAGTAATCTTATCGTTCTCACCCCTAACTAGTATTGTTTGAACGGCATTATTCGGGGTCTTTTCGACGAACGTCCATTTTTCCCCTCCTATTTTTCTCTCTTCAACTAAGCCTGCGAAACCAAGCTTGTCTTCGCTTAAATCATCTATTACGCTAACTATTTTAGCACCAGTTGCGAGAGCAAGCTTCTCCATATCGGATTTCTTGACTCTTCTCAAAGCCATTATCCCCTTCTTAGCTAATATGTACTGTGCAAAGTCGTCTATGCCTTTTTGGACGAAAACAACATTCACTCCTAATCCAGCTATCTTGTCAACGATATCGCTCATCATTTTCTGTTCCATCTTTAGAAACTCCCTTATCATTCTAGCATCGCTAAACTTCAATCTCTCGTCTATTTCAGTCTTCTTAACTTCAATCGGCAGGTCTAGTAGTGCTATTTTAGCATTCTCTATTCTCTTAGGCATTGCAGGGTGTACGATCTCTTTATCGAGAGCAACACCTTCTATCAGCTGAATATCTAAGACAGTGCCACCGCTCTTTTTCTCAGTCTTTAAGTACTCATCGAAAACCCTTGTATTCTCCACTCCCTTCTCTAGCAGCTTAACTACTGCCTTCACTGAAATGTCTGCAAGTTTCTCACGTGTCTCATTACTCAATGATAAAGGTATTGCAGAAAGGGCAATCCTCCTAAGCAGATCAACATTCTTTAAATCAACCCTAGTGGCAAGCTCATTTCTTAAAGCCTCTAAAACCCTTACCATCCCCGCCTTATAGTTTTCAAGAATTATGGAGGGATGTATACCCTGCTTCATGAGTAGATCCGCTTCTTTAAACAAGAGGTGGGTTAAGACAACTAGGGTTGTTACTCCGTCCCCAACCTCTTTATTCTGTGATTTAGCAGCATCAACTATAAGTTTGGCAGCTGGGTGCTCTACTTCAAGCTCGCTAAGTATAGTTGCACCGTCGCCGGTTATAGTCGTGTCGCCGAAGGTATCTACGATTATCTTACTATAACTAAGCGGGCCGAGTGCAGTCCTCACGGTTTCAAAAATAACCTCTGAGGCCAATAGGTTGTAGAGTTGAGCCTCCTTCTCACAACTCCTCCTACTTCCTTCCTTAAGGATTATGGAGGGTATAACCCTGGGTGATGAAGAGCCTCTTACACTCATCGTCTCCTACCCGGAGGAAACCTGTTTTTAAGCGTTTCTACGTTTAAACTCCCTGAAATAAGCCTTTTAGGGCTTTTTCTTCGATTAAGCTGTTCAAAATCCATGAGCCCGTCCTTCTAAGCTTTAAAAACCGCTTGTAAACGCTTTATATTGGGTTATTCTGTCCATAACTTCTACAAACTCCCTTTCTATATCATGCTTCCTCCTCTCATATTCTTCCTTACTTATTTCGCCCCTTTCATACTTTTTCTGCAATTCTTCATATTCCTTTTCAAGCCTCTCCTTTTCTTTCTCGAGGCTTTTTAAACGATCTTTAGCATCAGGCGGCCCTATTAAAAGGACCATTCTCCACCACCCAAGCCTTATTAATCTCTCCTGTTTTACATATTGTTAAACTTTTATGTCAATGGATGAGTTTGAGATTAAAATAGTTTCAGAAGGAGAGGAGCTGGGGAGGTTTATTGTGAAAAGAGGTTTTTCGCCGAGGGTCTTCCATGCTTTAAGCAACCTGTTGCCAAAAGTTGGTGTGGTAAGCATAGGCAATACATACGTGTGTCTTAACATTGGATTGAAAATGGGAGTTGAAAAGTTTGCTACAGATGCCTCTATGGGGGATGTTGGCTACTCTCCTTATTTCCAGGGACTGGTTTTCTTCACTTCAGCTTCTTCCGAGGAATGTCGCCTTATTAGAACAGCCCTAATCGGTAGGATGCTAACTCCCGTGGAGAGGCTTAAATCTCTAAAAGATGGGGCTGTCGTTTCTGTCCTACGGTGTTAAGCTGCTTGAGTATAGAGCGGCAGTCTGTTTTCCTCATTGACACGTTTCAACAGGCCTTTTTCCTCTAAGCGTTTAAGAAGCCTCTTAGCTTCTCCTAGCCTTAATCCGGTCTGGGTGAAAACAACGTACGGTGTTATGACTTTAAATCCCTTAAGCTTCTCTAAAATTTTCTCGTCAGCATCGCTCAAAACTTCTCCAACCCTTTTCTCTATTTTCACCTTCTCGCTTCCCTTTTCCTTCTTGGCTTTCTCCCTCTCCTGCCTCTTTTCTAGCTGGCTTAAACGAAGCTTCTTTGTCCCACCCATTCTCTAGGAAATTATTCCAAATACCTATAGATAAGTCTAACCCTATTATGCTTAAATACCTTGCCATCATATTCTTAAGTCGAAAGGGGAGAGGATTGAAATCGAGTAAAAGGGCGTTGACAGTTGAAGAGGTAATGAGCTTCCCAGTCTTAACAATCGATCCAGATAATAGCGTTTATGAAGCAGTCGTAAAAATGGTTGATAATGACATAAGCTCCCTTATAGTAGTGGATGAAGAGGGGAAGGATATTGGCATAATAACTGAAAGGGATGTTATAGAAAAAGTGGTTGCAAAGAGCAGGGATCCCAATTCAGTCAAAGTTAAAGAGGTAATGTCGAACCCATTAAAGAAGATCAGTAGCAGTAGTAGTATAATAGATGCCTTAGAGAAAATGCGGAAGAGTAGGATTAAGAAGCTGGGTGTGGAGAGGGAGGGTAAACTCGTCGGGATAGTTTCTGAGAGAGACCTTGTATATGCAATACCAGCGATGTATGAGTTAATTGAAGCTACTTCCATAGAGCGTTCACGAGGAATCGTAAAGAAAGAGGTTTACGAAGGGTTCTGTGAAGAATGCGGAATTTGGTCCGACTCGCTTAATGTTGTAGAGGGGAGGCTTCTCTGCGAAGATTGCAGTGAAGACATTAGGCTTGCTTCGGAAGATTAGTCTTGGAGAAGGATAGGGGAATAAGGTATATCCGGGGGCGTCAATGGGAGAGGCCTCCTTCACGCGTTTCTAAGAATTCTGTTTTGAATTACGCATCCTCTCCCCCATTACAGGTTACTAAAACAACGCCATTGCTTAGACTTCTTGAAACAATGGTTGCAAGAGGCTTTAGAAGAATATTTGTAACTGCTCCAAATGGTATTCTCCAAGGAGTAGTAACTCCTATGGAGGTCGTTCAATACTTATTATGGAAGTCGAGGGAGGATCTTGAAACTCCAGTTTTAAGCATTCTTTCCACTAATGTTTCTAGAGTTATGCGTAAGGATATTGTTAGCATAGGGGAGTCTACGAGTATGATTGAGTCAATAAGGTTAATGAAACAGAAGGGTATTAACGGATTAGCAGTTATCGACAACGATGGCGTGCTTAGAGCTGTTTTAACAGTAAGGGATGTTCTTGAAAAGTTTAACTATTCTCTAAGTGGAGGCGTCTTAAAAGACTTCATGTCTAAATCTCCAGTATGCATATCTGCTGACAGGACTCTAGGAGAAGGCATAGAGGTAATGGTTAAATCTGGATACAGGAGGCTCCCCTGCCTAGAAGGTTCTCATCCAATAGGGCTTTTTTCATCACGGTCTGTAGTCGGTTTCTTGGGAGGGAGAGAATTAATTAGGAAAGCAGATAGAACACTCGGCGAATTGATGTCTATGAATGTTTTGGATTTTACAGTCAGGGACATACCCATGCTAGATCCTGACACTAGCATTTCAGAAGCCTGGGAGACGGTTAAAAGGAGCAGTTACGGCTCCGCGCTTGTTGTCAAGTCGTACTCCTTAGAGGGTTTTATAACTGAAATGGATTTCTTGAAGGCTGTTGAAGTTTGAGCCTCAGGTTTCTAGTAGACAGCATGCATGGGTACGTCGCCAGGTGGCTTAGGATAATGGGCTATGACACTATTTACCTAAACAACATAGAAGACGATGAAGCAATAAAAATAGCTTCCGAGGGACGTATACTTGTTACCTCTGACAGCGAACTAGCCAAGTATGCTGAATCTAGGGGGATAACGGTAATTATGGTAAAGGGGTTAAGTGAACAAGAGGTTCTCAGAACGATTGTAGAGCGTTTTAACCTTACTTTTAAGGAAGATTTTTTAAGATGCACGGTTTGCAACGGCGAACTTAAAGCCATAGGCTTAGACGAGGCTTTTAACACGCTCGGTTTCACCCCCAAGGGTGTGGAAAAATTCTGGAAATGCAAGTCTTGTGGCAAAGTATACTGGAAAGGTTCTCATTGGAAAAACATATCCCGGCAGATTTCTAGGCTATTTAATACCGAATCAACTTGCAATGATGCTTAACGCTTAAATATTCTATTTTAGATTTATTCTAACGGCAGATGAAAACCGCCTCAAAAATCTGAATATGGATGAGGATAAGATGGGCGGATTGATGCCGTATCTTAAGGATATTGGTGCTTATTAGAATCTTGATACGATTATTCCATGAAGTTGAATAAACACGTGTGCATCCGTCTAATGATGCTCTTAACATTGCTTGCGTTAC
>Ga0209394_1000088_pt1 | contig 86485 bp, 79 predicted proteins | sample JNZ201metaG_FD_184122 | JGI IMG/M metagenome (GOLD analysis project Ga0209394, IMG submission 184122) | Hot spring microbial communities from Jinze hot spring, China to study Microbial Dark Matter (Phase II) - JNZ 20120812A (SPAdes) (version 3) ...
AGTAGTTCTAATTGAGGTGCCTCTATGCGTAAGTTAGCTACTATAGCCCTACTCTTATTGCTTCTCGCCCCCATTACCGGCTTGGTGACTCCGCAACTCAAGGCAGCTAAGGTCGGGATAGGCATACTAATAGACTTATCACATGGCCAGACAGTCGGTGGGGTTATTGAAATGATGAAGATGATTCCCGAGGCTAATTGGGTCGTTCTACTATCTAGTGAAGCAGATCTGGAGACACTCCCCGATTATATCAAGAATAATGCTGAGATTAGGTACGGAGGTTTTACCTCAACTACTTTGAAAGATGTTGAGATGGTCATAATCGGGCAGGCGTTGAGGCTAGTGACGCCTGAGGAAATAAGTGCTCTAGTCTCATGGTTTAATAGTACACCTAGAGCTATATGGCTAGCTGGCGATAGTGACTACCCCGCACAAGGCAACGAAATAGCGCAGCAAGTGGTTAATATGATTGCGGAAGCGTTGGGGTCCCACCTAAGAATAGACTATGTTGCTGTGGATGACACGATCTCAAATGCTAAAGCGACTTACAGGGTTGTGGGGATTGTAGACCCTGACCCTGAAGTTGCTGAGTTAGGTTACGGTGTTCAGGTAGCGTTATTCCACGGCCCAGGACCTCTTGCAGCAGTCTTAGATAATGGTACTTGGGTTAATCCCATAAACGTTAAAATACCTAACGTCTACATAGTGGCTAGAACTACGGAAGGCGGTAAAATAAGTGAGTATCAGCCCTCAGCGCCTGGTGCTCCAGGAATGATTCACCAGCTATACTCGCCTGGCGACACTGGAGTATTTCCTCTCTTAGCTGTAGAGATTTTACCTAACGAGAATAGAGTAATAGTGAGTGGTGAGTCGCCCTACGGTGGCTACCAGTCAGGGTTGACCTACGTGTATTATGGTGTCGTAATGCAGGGTATGAGATTATTTAGGAACATAGTGTTATGGGCTACTAGATACTACGGTGAGTTACTAGCTTATAAAGAATTGCTTGAAGGTAAGAGCGTCTTAATGAATGTAGTCAGCGAGACTCAGAAACTAAGTTCTGACTTAAATCAGTTAGCCTCAAGCGTCAACAGCTTAAGTAATTCAGTGTCTTCATTACAGAATACCGTTACAAACATTCAAGGCTCGGTAGGGAATTTAAATAACCGTGTCACAACTCTTGAAGGTTCTGTTAATACATTAGAGTCACGTGTTTCAAGTCTTGAGGGTGCTGCGACAAACATTACTACATCACTAGCTTTAGGCGGTGTAGCTTTAGTCTTATCGATAGTTTCGTTAGTCCTGGCTTTTGCGAAAAAGAAGTAAGTTGTGAGCATAGAATCTACTCTTTTTTATCATCAACTCTCAAATAATTTATGCGGGTGTTCTAAGATAGTTGACATAGTAGTTAACTATTTATCTTCTTCAACTTAGACATACTAGGGTCTTTAATGAGTGGTGAAGCACTAATTGAATTAATTAAGGCAGGTATTGAAGCCTACAATAAGCAGAGAGCTCCGGAAGCCTTCGCAGAACTTCTTGAAGTTAAGGGAGATATCATAGTTGTTAAATTTTCAGGCAGTTTTTGCATGTGGTGCGGCATATATGACTGGATTGAGGACCTCGTCTATGTTTTTAGGGAAGTAGGGTTAGAAACAGAGTTGGTAAGGTATGTTGAGCCAGAAGACCCAACGGAGCCCTTGAGACTCGGATACTTCAGAATTATTTCGAAGGTTTAAAACTTTAGAAGTCTCATTAGTTTTGGGCGGAGCCGGCTGGCGGCCACGGGAGTTGCACTCCTGAGGAAGCACCGCCCTCCACGCGGTGCGAGGACCCCGTAAGGGGTGCGGGGAGACCCGCGGCAACAGCACAGAAACGACACGGCCGCTCCCGAATGTCAATGAGGCGGCGAGGACGCTTCGGCAACGAAGCGTCAGTAACCCGCTGAGTATGGGAGCGGATGCGTTGAAACGGCTGCCCCCTCGGGAGCAAGGCCAAGTAGCGCCGATGAGGACCGCGTGAGGCGCGGGTAGGCCGTTGAGCTTAATGCCGCCGTAGTACTGAAGGCGGGCTATAGCCGGCACCGCCCCAGCAAAACGAAGACCTCGTGCAAGCATGTGAAGTTTTTATTTATTCTCGTGTTAGTCTCTTAATATGTGGTGATGTACGTGCTTAGGGTTCCTTTCTATTCTTCTAGAGGTGTAGTAGCTAGTGAAACTACTTTAGCCTCTGCCGTAGGGGTTAAGATTCTTGAAGTTGGAGGTAACGCCGTAGACGCTTCCGTAGCTACATCTTTAATGCTCTCAGTTAATATACCTCATTTAGGTGGCTTGGGGGGCGATTTCTTCGCTCTAGTTAAAGACTCTCAAGGGAGAATCACGTTTATCAATGGCTCGGGCTACGCCCCCTCAATGATGAGCATAGAGCTTATCAAGTCAATGGGTCTTAAGGAAATCCCCTTAGAAGGGCCTCTCTCAATCGTAGTTCCGGGAATAGTTGACGGACTCAGACTCATGTGGGAGAAGCTAGGATCTCTTGAGTGGAGAAAGATTGTAGACCTAGTGATAAGCTCATTAAAGAACGGCTTTCCAGTCTCGCCAGGTTTTGCCACAGCTCTCAACAACTTCAGAGACCTGCTACTCAGAGATGAAGGCTCTAGAAAGACTTACTACAGTAGCGCCCACTATTACTTGCCAGGACAACTCATTAGGTTTGACGGCATGATTAAAGCGTTAGAACTCATCAGAGAAGATCCTAGACAGTTCTACGAAGGCGATATAGCCGTCAAGATCTCACAATATGTGAGGTCCGTGGGTGGAGTGTTAAGCTACGAGGACATGAGAAACTACAGAGCAGAAATCGGAGAACCGATTAAGTTATCCTTAGATGATATCACAGTATACGAAATGCCCCCCAATACTCAAGGCATTACAACCCTCCAACTGCTAAAGCTCCTTGAAGAAGAACATGTTGACAAGCCGAACTCTATTAACAGATTAAAAACATACATACACCTGTTTAAGACAGTATACAAGATTAGAGACTCTCACGTGGGAGACCCACGTTACATGCACGTTAAAACGAACGAGCTACTAAACATAGACTTCCTACGTAGTAGCGCCGCAGGCCAGCATAGAGTATATGGCGGCGACACTACTTATTTCGCAGTCGTAGATAGTGAGGGCGCCATAGTATCAGGGATCCAGTCACTTTTTTATCCTTTTGGCTCTAAAATAACAGAACCTACGTACGGTATAACCTTAAACTCTAGAGCTTCTTCTTTTAACCTGATTCCGAATCACCCGAATTCACTAGCTCCGCTAAAGAAACCCTTACACACACTCTCGGCGATGATAATAGTAGCTAGAGATAGAGAGATGGCTTTAGGACTCTCAGGAGGTCACTTCAGACCGCAGTTACATGCAGAAATATTCCAGAATATCTTCAAGTATAAGATGAACCCGCAGGAAGCTATAGAACACCCCAGATTTGTGTGGTATCCTGGAACTAACATCATAGAACTTGAAGAAGGTTTTGAAGAGGGGGTTATTGAGGAGTATACGTTGCGGAAAGTCAAGTATCCTGCAAGACTCGGTGTGGCGGCAATCGCGGAGACCAAAGACAACGTGAAGGCGGGTTACGTTGACGTAAGAGGTGATGGCTTGGCTCTAGGGCTACTTTAGCTGAAAACATTCTCTAACAAAGTAAGAACATTCTCATACGCTATCTTCCTAATGTCTGATTCGTTGAGGCCTCTGTCTCTCAACGCGTCTAGAAGTACCTGCACCTTATCGACAGACTCAAGTCCTTCAGGTCCTGGAAGACCTAAAAGTCCGTGAAAGTCAGTGCCTATAGCTAGTATGCTCGAGCCGAATCTCTCGTAAACGTACACGAAGTGATTGACTAAGTCATTAACGTTAGATTTCTTCTTAGAAGATATGAAAGAACTCACAAAAGACAACCCAATCACTCCCTTATTTGACGAGAGGAGTTCTAAAACCTCATCATCTACGTTTCTCTTATGGTCGTGTAGTGACTTTATGTTAGCATGACTTATTATAACAGGCTTCTTAGAAGCTTGAAGCACATCTACTGCAGTCTTTTTACTTGCGTGAGCTAAGTCTATTATCATGCCTAGCTTGTTAGCATACTTAACTAGTTCTTCTCCCTCAGGAGTCAACCCATAGTCTTTACTTGAGAAGCAGGATGAAGCCCACTTATTATTGTAATTCCACGTTATCCCTAAAGATCTCACACCGAGCTTCTTAAGAAGAACTAGGTCGTACGGGTCGTCGATAGCGTCAGCCCCCTCTACATGAATAATGAAGCCCAACTTATAGTCACTCGACCTGATAATCTCGTCAGCTTCTCTAAAAGACTCAACTACTCTTATGTTGTAAGCTTCAGAAAGTGAGTAATAGATCTTAAGGTGCTCAAAGACTTGTATTTGAGGGTACCTCATAATGACTTTAGGTAGCCACTTATCTCTCCCCCTCTGCTCAAGTAGTTTTATGTCGAAAGTGTGAGTGCCTGGAAAAATAGACGAGAATACTAACCTCACGTTGCCGCGAACATACTTAGGCATGTCCGCGTTTCTGCCTATCACATCATCGCTAAAGTCTGCTAAAGGCTGTCCTCCACCAAATAACAAGAAGTAAAGTGAAACATCTTCATGTAAATCTATGACGGGGTACGCCAAAGTTTAACACCATGTCTCACTTACATGAGACAATAAAAATTTGTTGAGTAAGATGCTCGTATTTAACGTTTCTTCAGATTCTGTGAAATATTTTATATAAGAAAGGCCCCCTTAATTTGAGGTGGGTAGGTGAGTTCGTGAATGAGAGTTGGCGAGTCAATAGCGGATGTGGTAGGTGAAACTCCCGTAGTGAAGCTTAAGAAAGTAATACCGGAGGATGTGAAGGCTGAGATTTGGGTTAAGCTAGAATTCATGAATCCTTCAGGTAGTGTTAAGGATAGGATGGCTCTCTACATGATTAAAAAAGCTGAGAGAGAAGGCAGGCTAAGTAAGGGCAAAGCTATAGTAGTAGCGACCACAGGCAATACTGGGATAGCTTTTGCTGCTTTAGGTGCTGCGTTAGGCTATAAAGTAGTTATAGTGATTCCGGAAGAAATGAGTAGAGAAAGATTCTCATTGATTGAGCATTACGGTGCAGAGATTGTTAAGGTGCCTGGTGGCGAGTCAGACGCTTTTAAAGCTCTAGAGTACGGTAGAGAACTCGAAAGAAAGTATCCTGACAAGTACGTCTTCTTAGACCAGTGGGATGATGAAGCAAACGTCGAAGCACACTATGAAACTACAGGAAAAGAGATAATTAAGCAATTGGGTACTGTAGACGCTTTCGTAGCTCACGTAGGTACTGGAGGAACTCTAGTAGGTGTTGCTAAGAAGCTTAAGGAAGTCAATCCCAGAACCCTCGTTGTTGGTGCAGAACCTGCCGAATGTCCCGTAGCATACCACTGGTTCTACACTGGCGTAGAAGGACCCTGGGGTAGACATGAGATAGAAGGCGTGGGAGACGGGTTCGTGCCGAATATAGTTAAGAAGTATAAGCACCTAATAGATCACTTTGAAGTAGTTAGTTCGGGAGAAGCTATAGAAATGTCTAGAAAATTAGCTAGGCTTGAGGGACTTGCGGTAGGAATATCTTCAGGTGCTAACGTAGCAGCAGCTATTAAGATAGCTAGAAGGTTTGGTATTGGTGAAGGAAAGAAAATAGTTACTCTTCTTCCAGACTATGCAGCAAGATATTTCAGTACTAGACTTTTCCAAGAAAACAATAAAAAAGGTCTTTAAAGTTGTTTCTAGGCTGAATTACTGATTACTAAAGACTACTAGAGTAACTCTTAGAGAATTCATAACCTCTATCGAAAGCTCTTAAATTTAATTCAACCCATCTTGACGGAACTCTGTTTCTTACGGCAGTTCTCAAGTCTTCCGTAGTAAAGGGAAGCTCATTCTCAGCGATCCCGGCAAACACACCTAGTATAACGACGTTCATTAGTCTTGGGGACCCCACTTCCTCAGCTATCTTAGTAAAGTCGTGGTATATTATCCTGGCCTTTAACTTCTTGAAAGACTCAATTATTTCTTCTATGTTGGGGTACTTGGCTATACCCACATTAACATCGATGGAACTCACTTTCCTAGTATTCAGGACTGCTAAGCCCCCTTCTTTTAAGTACTGAACACCCCGTCTTAATCCTTCAAGAGGTTCTAGCGCTAGTAACGCGTCTGCTTCATCCTCAAGCATCAATGGCCCGTAGACTTCTCTCCCAATTCTCACGTGAGAGTGTACTGACCCGCCTCTCTGAGCCGCGCCGAAAGTCTCTCCTAGCCTGACTCTTAAGCCTCTAGAGAGAGCTGCATCACCTATGATTCTTGAGAGGAGTAGATTACCCTGCCCCCCAACACCAGCTATCATTATATGATAGTACTTCACTGAGTCACACCTCCTTAACACCCACTACTTTCTCAGTTGATGGTTTTATCGCTTTTACTGGACACACCTGAGCACAGAGAGAGCATGAAACGCAGAGAGTAGAGTCTATAAAAGCTTTCCTAGAACTCTCGTCCCACCCAATAGCTGGACACCCTAACTGCACACAGAGCCTGCAACCCACACACTTACTCACGTCAACTAGGTAATGTGTTATTACCTTACCTTCTCTAGTGAGTCTCCTAACCACTTGTAACGCACACTCTCGCCTGAAGACAACTAAAGTAGTTTTACTCTCATTTATGGTCTTGTCCATAGCTTTCAATAAAGCTTCTTCAGCGCTTTTTATGTCGTATGGGTCGACAACCCACACATCATCTACTCCTAAAGCTCTAGCAACGTCTTCTATTCTGTAAGTCTTGCTTGGCGAACCCGTGGCAGTGAAACCTGTTGTGGGGGCTGGTTGATGACCTGTCATAGCTGTCCAGGAATTATCTAGCACCAGGAAGGTTATCGCGGCCTTATTATATGTTGCGTTAAGTAGTGCGGGCATACACGCATGGAAGAATGTGGAGTCACCAGCTACTGCTACTATAGGGCCCTCGCGGTAGCCGGCATGATACTGACCCTGTGCTAAACCTATACCACCACCCATTATGTAGTTAGTGTCGAGAATTTCGTACGGATTATCAAAGCTTACTCTCTTAGTAGTTTTTTCTCTCCAGGGCTCTATCTCACGCGCGAAGAGTCCATAACCGCCCATCTCGTAGCAACCTATATCACCGTTGACTATCCAGGCACCCTTAAACCTATCCCTATACTTGTTAACTGTCTTATGGAGAGCGAATCTGAGCACCCAGTAAGTCCCTAAGTGCGGGCAACCAGCACATAGCATTGAGGACCTTGGAGCTATGATCTTCTTTATCTCTGCTTTAATATTTCTCCTCTCGTTGCTTGGCTCATAATATTTAGAGCCTGTCAACTCAGAAACAGCTTTCAAGACTTGAGAGAGTCCTAACTCGCCAAAGCTTCTTATAGTGCCTGACTCTCTACCTAGAATCTTGATCTCAGGACAGCAATCCTTGCTCAAAGCCTTAATCTCTTCTTCGACTAGAGGGTCACCTTCCTCGACGACTAAGACTTCTCTTAAGTTGCTCAAAAACTTAGATAATTTTCTGATAGGGAGAGGGTATGGAGTCCCTATCTTAAACACCCATGGTTTAACACTACCGTCTAGTCTTGCTAAAACATCTTTAACATAAGAATATCCAATACCTGAAGCAACTATACCAACGTCTGTGTCTCCTTCCTCAACCCAATTAAAAGGCACTTCCTCAACAAATTCTTTAATGATTTCTAACTTTTCTAGTTGCCATGCATGCTTAGCTGAAGGACCTACCTCACCCTTGTACTTATAGGGACCATAAACGTTATATCTGAAGGGCAACCCGTAATGCCTATTGAAGAAGACTTTATTTCTTTCCTTCTTGATTTCACCGAACAATACGTCACCGGTTGAGTGACTAATCCTAGTCACAGACCTAACAAACACGGGTAATTCAAATCTTTCTGAGTAATCAAAACCTAACTTCACCATCTCTTTAGACTCTCCTTGATCAGCAGGCTCTAAAATCAAGACGCCCACACTCTTAGCTAAAGGTCTCGTGTCTTGTTCTGTAGAGCTGTAGAATGCTCCAGGATCGTCGGCAGCGTACACTACGAGACCTCCGGGAAGCCCTCCATAAACTACCGTAGCAAACATATCCATGTACCAGTTAACCCCGGCGTTTTTAGCAGTCACTAGAGCACGAGCACCAACAACGGCGGCACCTACAGCAACATCAAAAGCTACTTTCTCGTTAACAGACCACTCCACGTAAATCCCGTAATCTTTAGCTATCTCAGACAAAGTCTCAATAACTTCTGAAGACGGCGTGCCGGGATAGCCAGTAGCTACTTGAACACCCCCTTCTAAAGCGCCTCTAGCTACTGCTTCATTACCTTGAAGAAGGAACCTAACTCCGGGTTTGTCTAGCCCAACAATATGCACTACTACAACACCACAAGTAAGTAACGCATTACCGTCAATTTTAAACATGGATTAATCTATTTTAGTAAACTGTTATTTAAACTACGCAATGAGACTACCAGAACTTAAATAATGTAGTAGACTTAATAAATAGGTTTAATTTCATAAGACTTGATGAATTTTTAAGAACCTGGTGTAGTCTACTAAAGCCTTCACTACCTTAACTGCTCGCTCAGGTGTCTTGAAAGTAGGTATTCTAGATTCATGCATCTTCCTTCTCTCTACTACCTCAACAGAACCCCCACCTATGTATACTGGAACTATAGTCTTCCCCGAATTAAACCATCTCTTAACGACTTCGCTTGCGTTAGGTATTGGATCGCCGAATATAGTTAAGACTATGTCTATGTTGGGGTCTTTTGCCAGGACTCTTAAGACTTTATCGTATCTTGACGCGTCAGCATCTCCGGTAAGGTCTAGCGGATTACCTACTATGCAGTGGGATGGCAGTTCACTACGTAAGCTCTCCTTAGATGAATCGTCTAAGTTAGCTAGTCTTAAACCAAGCATCTCTGCATAATCTACAGACACTATTCCAGAACCTCCTGAAGAAGTGACTATCTGAACACGGTCACCGTACGTTCTGGGCAGTAAAGCTAGACCCTTAGCCATATCATAGAGTTCCTCTATAGTATCAGCAACTGCTATCCCGGCTTTCCTGAAAGCTGAATAGTAGATAGCGTAAGAGCCGGCTAACGAGCCTGTATGTGAGGCTACTGCCCTAACCCCTGAAGGAGTCCTGCCTGATTTAAGAACCACTACAGGCTTTACGAGGCTAGTCTCAGTAGCTACTTTCAAGAATCTCCTGCCATCTTTAACGCTTTCTATGTACATAGCAATAGACTTGGTGTCAGCGTCTTCTCTTAAATACTCTAGTAAGTCAGTCTCGTCAACATCTATCTTATTCCCTAATGCCGCCATCTTACTCACGCCTATGCCCTCCTCCTCAGCCCACAACTCGAAAGCTGCTGCTATAGTGCCGCTCTGTGATATTATGGATAGAGGTCCCTTAGTCTTTATTAGAGGCCATGAAGCACACAACCCTACGTGAGGATTATTTACTCCCTGACAGTTAGGTCCTAAAACTCTTACGCCACTCTCACGAGCTCTAAATTTAAGTTCTTCTTCTAGTCTAAGCCCTTCCTGAGTGCCAGTTTCTCTGAAACCGCCTGAAATGATCACGGCGGCTTTAACTCCCTTAATGCTTAGTTCGTTAATAACATTAGGCACCAACCTAGCTGGAACAACTACGACTGCCAGATCTATGCTTTCAGGAACTTCTAAAACTGACTTATAACATTTTAAACCAAGGATCTCGTCAGCTGAAGGGTTAATCGGATATATTCCTCCCTTGTACCCACCCTCAATAATGTTTCTGAGTATGATGTGTCCTGTCTTTAATGGGTCTCTAGAAGCTCCTATAACAGCTACTGATTTGGGCTCAAAAAACAATCTTATATCTGAACTCATGCCCGAACCTCTCACTACTTAAGTTCTAGCACTTTTTATAGATTCCTCTAATATCTCGACAGCTACGTCTATGTGTTCTTCCTTAATAACGAGTGGTGGTTGTAGCCTTAGAGATGATATGCCCGCACCCAGTAATATTAGGCCTCTCCTGAAAGCTTCTTCTATGACTTTCTCCCTAAATTTCTTGTTAGGTTCTTTCGTCTCTTTACTTTTAACAAACTCAACACCAACCATTAATCCCTTACCCCTCACGTCACCTACCTCCTCATATTTCTCTTTAAGTTCGCTCAATCTCTTCATTAAATACTCGCCCTGCTTAGCCGCGTTTTCTGGGAGCTTCTCTTCTAAAATCACGTCTAAGACTGCTATCGCTGCAGCGACTACTATCGGGTTACCGCCTAGTGTGTTCTCGTGCGCGTCCGGCTCCCACTCAAGTAATTCAGCCCTAGCAACACAGGGGCCGAAAGGCAACCCGTTCGCCGCGGCCTTAGACATAGTCATTACGTCAGGTATCACGCCTTCATAGTGCTGTACTGCCCATAACTTGCCTGTCCTTCCAAACCCTGTCTGTACCTCATCTATTATCAAGTAGAACCCATATTTTCTGCTCATTTTGTACAGCTCTCTCAAGAATCTCTCAGGAGCTGGTACAACTCCTCCAGCACCAAGTATTGGCTCAATTATCGCTCCAGCAACCTCGTCAGGAGGGACTACATGCTGGAACAAGAAGTCCTCAATGTAAGACAAGACTGCCTCCACACACTCGTCTCCTTCAAGACCTTTGAAGGGACACCTATACGTGTTAGGGAAAGGTATGTGAACAGCTCCAGCCATGAACGGGAAGAACCTTCTCCTAGCACTTAATTTTGTTGTGGTGAATGACAGCGAACCCATAGTTCTCCCGTGAAAGCCTGGTACGAAACCTAGTATGTATGGCTTGCCAGGAGAATGCCACTTAACAGCTTTCAGAGCACACTCTACAGACTCTGTTCCTGAATTACCGAAGAAGACCCTCTTTTTAAAATCTCCCGGTATTAGCGGGAGTAACTTCTCAGCATAAACCACCTGAAGATGGCTGTAGAAGTCGCAAGAGTTTGTATGGTCGAGTAAATCAATGACTTCTTTCAATGCCTTAACAACTCTCGGATGTCTATGACCCACATTCGTAACAGCAATCCCTGAACCAAAATCTAGAAAAACGTTGCCGTCAACATCTTTAATCCAGACATAACCAGTCTCTGCAGGAACTAGGGGGGCCGTCCTAGTTAAGGAAGTTGAGAGTAGTGCTTCATCACGCTTAATCCATTCAAGAGCTTTAGGACCGGGAGGCGGGACAACTATTGAGGGCCTCTTATAATCCCACAAAATTTAGTCACCGACTTCTCTTACGGTAAAGGTATTAAAACCCAGAATTTACGTAAACACAATAAAAATCTGTTGTTTACTCATATGTAGACAAAACATCACTCTTAAGTAGTTAATTACTTCTAATGAAATATTAAGTCAGCTTTTTAAACTACTTAAACCTAACGAGTCTCCTCTTATCAAATTTAGGATGGTTTATATAGTCGAGTGCGTTCCCTTTAGCGTCCATGATGCGCATGTGATTAATTAGTTTTCTGGAAGAACCGCCTGCTATGCCATCCCCCACTAAAGCGTAACCTTGTGCTGTCTCTTTAACTTTATTGGCGCCTGGGAGATTTCCCACAGGCAATACCTTTACCAAGCCTAAAACACTGGAGTTTCTGATGTTCTTGATCAACATATTTCTGATTAAGTCGATCCTGGAAAGCCTTCCCGAGTAAAGTACTTCTTTAGGTATTCCGACACTGTAGGTTAAGGCATGAATAGCTTTCAGGACTCCATCAAGCATAGAATTTAGTGAATCATCGCATTCAGGTCTAGAAGCAAAACACTGAACTAACTCTTCAGGAGTTCTACAACCTGACGCGTAAGAAACTCCCCCAGTAAACACGTCAGTCTTTAACCAATTCTTAACTAGTTGAACGACTTCTAGGTCTGCACAGCCCATTGACAGAAATCCGGGGCCGGGCATCGTAGTCCCGCCAAACGCGTCTTTAATAAGACCTTCACTAACCCCTATAACTGCGTTGTAGCCGAAACCCAGCTCAGATAAAATAAAGGAGACCTCACTATATGGTATCTCAAGTCTCTTGGATTGTAGATATGTTGCGAGGACAGTTACTGCCAACTTATCTGCGGTTCCTAAATCAACCTTATTTAATTTCTTAAAGTTCTGAACTGTGGGAAGATTTATGATGCCTGGTATAAAAACTACTGGGAGTCGACGCTTCTTGAACTCTATCATCGTCTTAGCCATAGCGTAATAAACGTAGGAGCCTACATCACCTCTAGCAACACCATACTCGATTTCTTCCTTACTAGTTAGGAGTATGTAGGTGTAATACCACTCTTCAAAGATGTCGTCAGATATTTCATCAAGGTAGGTCACCTCAACCCCGTAGCCTGACGGACCTACTATGAGGTCGTGCGGAGATAGCTTCTCAACAGCTTTTATGAGTAGTTCAGGCCTAAGCGCTACCTCACTAGATTCAAGAATTACCTCATCTCTTACTACACCGTTCTCAAGCAAGCATAAATCCATGGTCTTAGTTCCTGGGTCTATTCCTACGACTCTGACCAAGAGCACACCAAACTATATCTTATAAAGACGCTCATAAAAATAATACTCCCGGCAACAGTATAGATTAAGAGCTAGTTAAGGTGATAGTGTGACAAAACTTGGTAACTCGGGAAAATTACTGATTGGAGTGATACACCTGCCCAGACTGCCTAGCACCAACTACGCTAGCGAAGTTAAAGTTGAAGACATACTAGAGAGAGCTACTAGAGAGTCTAAACTACTTGAAGAATTAGGGTTTAGTGGCGTTATAGTCGAGAATTTTGGTGATTCCCCCTTCCTAAAAAGAGTTAAAGATCCTTTAACGCTAGCAACGTTCACAGTCATAACTAGAGAAGTCGTTAAGTCTGTCAGCATTGATGTAGGAGTTAATCTCCTAAGGAATTCAGGTCTTGAAGCCTACTCAGTAGCGCTGGCAACAGGAGCTAAGTTCATCAGAGTAAATTCATTAACAGAGACTTTATTGACAGACTCAGGAATTATAGAACCTGAAGCACCTAGACTCAGAAATGTTAGATTTAATCATCCGGGAATTAAAGTATATGCTGACATTCTCTGTAAGCACGGAGCTAGCCTAAGCTACTTAGCTTACAGAGAACACAACTTAATAAGAAGCAGTAGAGAAGCAATAAAAGAATTAGTTGCGGACGCTGTAGAGAGAGGGGGAGCTGACGCGCTGATAGTGACTGGAGCTAGAACTGGAGAAGAACCCAGCGTGGAATTCTTGAGTAAAGTAAAGAGTATCTCGCCAGTACCAGTCATAGTAGGTAGTGGCGCGAGACCCGAGAATCTTGAGCTACTACTGAAAGTATCTGATGGGGTTATAGTGGGTTCATTCATCAAGATTGATGGAAAGGCAGGCAATCCTGTAGACGCTGAGAGAGCTAGACGATTTATCAATAAATTTAATGAGGTAACACGAACACTAAGATAGGCAGGCATGAGGCTATATTCTGTTTAATAAAATATGATCGCTCAAGAGCGTAGCTACTTTTCAACTTAACTCTAGTCTCCCCTCCTTAATCAATTTAGAAAGAGCTTCCTCAATACTCTCTCCAATCCTCAAGACATACTTAAGATATGTTCCTGTCCTGCCAACCTGGTCTCGCCTACTCAGTAATCTAACTCTCTCGTTTACTACATTAATAGAAACACCTAAGAGAGAAGCAACATAACCCTCATAGCTGATGACAGGTGCTTCACGATGTCCTCTCTCCGTCGGCACTATCAAAACTAGGTTTTTATTAACACCAGGCTTCCTAACATTCTTTCTCAGGTCTTCGAGCGTCACAATACCGCCAAACTTATAAAACTCCCATTCAGTAGGACTTGATTCTTTGAGGGGGAACGAAATTACTTCTCTACCCTCAACATCTAATTCTATGTAGGCTTTAGGGGTTGACGCGGGAGTAGCCTTAACTATATACTGCTTATGTATAGAATAATTGAGTTTTTCTAGGCAAAAAGTGATTTTGTAGGGCTGAGTTAAATACGTTATCACTATATCTACGTCGCTAGTTGGTGTCACGTCTCCTCTTGCTAGGGAGCCGTGAGCGACTGCACTTATCCCGCAACTACTCAGGTCTTCTATTATGTGAAGAGCTCTTGACCTTAACTTAGCTAGTAGATCCCATCTTTTCTCATCATAAATGACTTCTCTGAATTCTGGTATTCTCTGAATCTTGTGACGCGGTACTGGACTCAAGACGCATCACTCCTTAGTGAGGAGAGCGTAGAAAAAGCCTGTCGTACCATGTTTATGGGGCCACGCCCTCATAGTGCCTGTAATAAAGCCTTCCTCGTACGGACCCTTAATAGGCACTACCTTAACTCTCTTTTTCTTAATGACGCGCGATATCACGTCCTCATTCTCTTCCTTGAGGAGAGAACACGTAGAGTATAAGAGATACCCACCCGGTTTAAGAATTTTCAGTCCTGCTAGTAAGAGCTCATACTGAAGCTGTGCTAATTTAGGGACCTCGTCTTCCACGAGCCTCCACCTCAGGTCATGATTCTTCATTAAGGTTCCGTCGGAACTACATGGAGGGTCTACGAGAACCCTATCAGCCACGTCTTTACCGATTATGTTAGGAGCTTCCCTCCCGTCTCTTTCATATATCTTGACTATAGTGATGCCTGTTTTCTCAAGTAATCTCTGCATTCTCTTAATGCGTATAGGGTCTACATCGAACGCATAGATAACTCCTTCATTCTTCATTAACTCGCCCAAGAACTCTGTCTTACCTCCTGGAGCAGCAGTTAAATCAACTACTACATGACCAGGTTTAGGATCTAACAGCATTGCTGCTAAGGCTGCTGACTCGTCCTGAATGACTATCTTACCCTCCCTCACGAGGCTCGACCTGTCGAAGTTATAGGGCCCCCTAAATTTTACTACCGTAGGTACTACCTGAGATACCTCTAAGTCTTTAATTCCCTCCTCTTTAAGCTCTTTGAGAACCTCATCTACGGTAGTTTTCAACGTATTTACCCTCACTGATATCTTTGGTGTTTTTAGAAAGCTTTCAAAGAGTTTAGATGCTTCATCCTCGCCAATCAATTCACGTATCTTTTTAACATACCAAGCTGGTAGTAAGTGCTTTAAGGTAAGCTCCTCCTCAGGCGTTCTAGGCTTATACTCGTAATTCTTTAATTTATCTATTAAATCCCAAAACCACATACCAGTGAATGGGTGGCTACTTCTTGAGAGGTACTGAGATACCTTGTTTTTAATTTTATCAAAATCTTCAAACTTGACTCTCTCTTTGCTAAAAATCATTAAGCCTATGAAAACTCTGAGAGCTGCTCTGAGATTACTGTCTAGTAGTAGGGGGTTTATCACGCCTGAAAATTCCTTAATTAAATTATCTATGAGACCAAGTCTTAACATTATGTTATAGAATATGGCGGTGAGGGGAGGGTCGCGCCTAGTTCCGAGAATGCCAAACTTTTTGAAAGCGTTTCTCTTGGCTTGCTGGGAAGGCTTAATACTCTCAGCTAACTTCACAGCATCAATCAGAGCCGCTACATCCACCCACTGAAGACTGTAAGGTTCTTTCATCATATCATCTCGTTACCCAATACATCATATTCAACTCAGAAACTTTAGATTTTTATCTCGTATCCGCAACTTGATTACTAGCTTAACCAGAATCTTGAAACTATGTAAGTATAGTGTTTGAGTAAGTTTTATAAGCTTCTCTCCTTTTTTAAACAGGAGGTCGGAGATTAACAGGCTCTCTATTAAGTGTGACCTCCTCAGCAAACTCGACCTAACGAAGAGAGGATAGATATGGTTGAAGAAAAGAAAAGAGGAGTGCCTGAGAGCAGAAAAACTGTGGGGTATGAGGACCCGAGTAAGTACTTAACGCAAGACCCGTTAGTCGAGATAAGAGAGTATTCTGACCACGTGAGAATAATAGCTGAGGTCTCAGACCAAGACCCTCAGACTATAGTTGTTCGTCCTATAGACGCCTTTAAAATAGAATTGTCTTTCAAGTATAGAGGACGTAATATCAAGAAGTTAGTACTGCTTGCAAGTCCTGTTAACCCAGATAAGTATGAGGTAAGAATAAAGAACGGTGTTGCTAGAATAAGCTTGTGCAAGAGCAGTGGCGGAGCCTGCAGTACATGAGTTGGTGCTTAAGGAAATTATGTCCTGAAATTAAGTTTATATTGGGGTGAGTAGACTTTGAGCATAAAGAATAGTTTGAGATATCTAGATAGAGTGTTAATATTCATGATGATTCTTGCTCTCGTGTTATTCTTTTCGTTCCTTATATTACCTCTAGTAGAGATGGTTTCGCTCCCATTAGTCTTCACTTTAGAGAGGCTGGTTAGCGGCGTTAAGACTGGGTATTCACTCATCGAATTATTCAGTGACCCCAGACTCTTCAGGACGTACTCAACTACAGAACCCGTGATAGTAGCTCAGATAGGCGCTACTACTCTAGTTAATTTGATAGGATGGAATTTCGGGGTTATTCCGAACACGTTGATAATAGCTTCTTTCGTTACATTAATAACTACCTTGCTAGGCTTAGTTGTGGCTTTCATTATGGCACGTTATGATTTCAGAGGTAAGTTAATTATGCGTGTCATAGCTTACATGCCGCTCTTAATGACCCCCTTCGTCAACGCTTACATCATAAAAAAGCTCTTCTCATTTGACGGTTATTCTCTTACATTATAAACACAGTTTTAGGGATACCATTAAGGATTATGTTGACGGGATGTTCGGTGTTATATTAACTCAGTCTATGGCTTTCTGGCCAATAGTTTACTTAAACATATACTCGAGTATGATGTTGATAGACCCTAGTCTAGAGGAGCAAGCTGAGAACTTAGGCGCTAGAGGCTTCAAACTCTTCAGGAGTGTTACGTTGCCTCTCTCGCTACCTGGTCTTGCCGCAGGCGCTGCTGTAGTTTTTATTTTTTCTATGGAGGATTTAGGAGGTCCGATAGCTTACGGATTCTATGATGTGCTTTCTTACGGTATTTACAGTAATATTAAGGCAGCTCAGAACATAGGTGAGGTGGGTGCGTATGTTGGTGCATTATCTATAGTTTTGCTAGCCCTAGCACTGTCTATATTCTTCGGAATTAAGAGATACGTGTCTCTGAAGCAGTATGCTATGTTGAGTAGAGGCGGTAGGTGGGTGCCCAGGACTAGGAAGCCTGGATTAGTGGGTAGTCTAATAATATACTTGGTAGTATTGCCTATAATGATATTCACGGCCATGCCACAAATAGGTGTTTTTATAACAGCTTTTAGTGTGAGGTGGTCTAGAGCGTATCCAGAAGGCTTTACGTTAGACCATTTCGCGAACATACTTGTTAATCCAGAGGTTTTTACGGGGCTAACTAATAGTCTCAAGTACGCGGTGATGGCTACAGCACTAATAACAGTGTTAAGCCTCTCATCAGCGTACGTGGTTGCTAGAAGCAGACTCCGCACTTTGAATGAAATCATAGATATGGTCAGTACCTCCCCTCTAGCTATACCAGGTCTAGCAATAGCTTCTGGATACATAATCATGTTTACTTCATGGCCCTTCAAAGACACGCCTTTAGACCCTCTTTCAGGTTACGGACCTTGGTTGCTGGTCGTACTAGCGTACACGATTAGAAGGTCTCCTTTCGCTACTAGAGTAATTTATGCTGGTCTTCAGCAGATACACGTAGCTTACGAGGAGGCGGCGATGAATTTAGGTGCTTCTAGGTTGAGGACCTTAGCCACGATAATCATACCGTTACTAGGTCTTAACGTCCTTAGTGGTGCGTTATTAGCTTTCGTGTACTCAGTAGCTGAAACAAGCGTTTCAGTTACTGTGGGCGCTATAGCGGCAGGGCAGAAACCCCTGACTGCAGTCATGCTAGACTTCTTAACTAGTGGACGTTTAGCAGGACTTCAATTAGCTGCCGCTATGGCTGTTCTCATAGTGATAACACAGCTATTAATAATATTTGTAACTAATGTATTTTTGAAGCAAAGATACGCGTTTATAGGTGTATGAGCATGACTAGAGTGAGCTTAAGAAACGTAACTAAGAAGTTCGGTAACGTTTACGCTGCCCGAGACGTAGAATTAAGTATTGATGAAGGTGAACTTTTTACGTTATTAGGTCCTTCAGGATGTGGCAAAACAACAACTTTAAGAATCATTGCTGGTTTCGAGTACCCCGACTCAGGACATGTCTTCTTCGATAGCGATGACGTTACCTATACTAAACCTTATGAGAGAGGCACGGCCATGGTATTCCAGAACTACGCTTTATGGCCGCACATGAGTGTTTTCGATAACGTAGCTTACGGACTGAAGGTGAAGAAGCTGCCTAAAGATGAGATTAGAAGAAGAGTCTTAGAAGTTCTTGAGTTAGTGGGTTTGAGAGGATTAGAGAACAGGTACCCGCTACAACTATCTGGCGGGCAACAACAAAGAGTCGCCTTAGCTAGGGCTCTCGTGGTCGAGCCTAAAGTCCTCCTGCTAGACGAGCCGCTCAGCAATCTTGACGCAAAGCTCAGGGTGAGAATGAGAGAGGAGATAAAGAGGATACAGAGGTCATTAGGTATAACGGCTATCTACGTAACACACGATCAAGAAGAAGCTATGAGTATCTCAGATAGAATTGCCGTCATGAATCAAGGGAGAGTACTTCAGGTAGGTACGCCTCAGGACATTTACTTTAGACCTAAAAATACTTTCGTCGCCACTTTCATAGGTAAATCAACCCTGCTTCAAGGTAGGGTACTCAAGAGAGACGCGGACAATGTATTAGTAGATGTGGGTGGCGAAACCAGGATTGTAGGGAGACTAGCGGGTGATTCAAGCCCTAGAGAAGGGAGCGAAGTCATACTAGTCATTAAGCCTGAAGACTTTCTGGTAGAGCCTCCTAGAGAACCCCATAACGTGATTGAGGGTATCATAGAATTCTCTATGTTCTTAGGCTCTTTCACCCAACTTAGAATGAGTGTCGCTAGCCAAAACCTGAAAGTCTTCGTAGACCCGAAAATAGAAGTCAAGCCTGGTGATAAGTTCACCGTGTACGTTAAAGTCGATGATGTTCTCGTATTTCCTAAGGAAATAGAGGAAGGAGTTCTTGAAACGACATAAGAGCTTATTTATCTTATCAAGGTAATCTATAAGTGGTGGTCGCATTGAAGAAACTCACCGTATTGCTAGCAGGGTTCTTATTCTTAGGTATTCTTGCGCAACTAGTCCTACCAACGCTAAATAACTTAAGCAAGGCATATTTTGATACTGGAGCACCGCCTAACGTCGTCAGAGTGAAAGACCCAACATATTGTCTTCCAACAATACTCACGAAAGACTCAACACTTGATATATTGTTGGAGTACTCAGGCCAATCTATTCAAGTATTTGTTGTTAGGATATACGGTCTAGATAAGGAGTACGAAGTAAACAATTTAACAGTTGTTACGCCCGCACCTAATACCGTGTTAATTAAGGTAAGTCTCCCTTCAGATATTGAGCCAGGACTTTATACCATATTAGTTGAGACTACAGTTGACGGTATAGAGTACCGCGTAATTAGCCCTAGGAGTTTGTGGATAGTTGAAGAATACCCTACTTCTCTCAAAATAATGCATATAAGTGATATACACATAGGTATATCAATGGATAACTGGCGCGCATCTGACAGATACGAAAGATACATAGCAGTCGCTAACTCTCTTGAGCCCGACATCCTAGTGATTACTGGAGACATTGCTGACGTGGGTAGTGATATATACTCTTATAGAGTCTTCATGATGCTTACTAATAAATTCTTACGACCTACTTTCTGTGTCCCAGGTAATCATGACTGGTCGCAGGTGAGTAGCTTAAGTGATTTCTACAGGCTGTACGGAACTTTCGTAGGCCCTCGTTACTGGGTTAGAGATTTAGGCAACTTCGTTCTTGTAGGGCTTGACACAGGTTACGGCGGGATTCTAGACATGGAGCAATTGGTTTGGCTTAACAACACGTTGAGTTCTTATAATGAGTCCGGGAAGAAGATACTTATATTAATGCATCATCCGTTATTCACTGGCTTTGGTATATTGACAGGCAATTCCTCAAATTATCAACCCCTACTAGGGCCAATGTATGCTAGTTGGGAGGGAAACCTAGATATAGCGCTTACATTCCTTAGGATCATAGATAGCTACCCTAATATCATGGGGGTCTTTTCAGGCCACATACACGCTGACTCAACACTCTTATACGCTTACAGAACGTGGTTCCTGACAGTCACTACGGCTAATGGAGGGACCTCACAATACAGGGGTTATAGACTTTATCAGGTTCACGCTAACGGCACTCTAAAGGTAATTAATTACGGTGCATCAACGTATTCTGAGAACGCTTCGTACCCTGCTGATGGACTCAACATCAAGGTAATCACTAACAGTAACTTCACCCTCTACGCTAACGTTATATGGACTAGTTCACCCCTGCCTTTCATCACAGATAACTTTACTCTCTATTTCTATTTGAACAAGTCTGTTGATATGCCGTCATATAGGCTTTACGCGAGATACAATACTACTGACGTGAGTTACGAGTACTTGACTTACGGCGATTTATGGCTTGTCAGAAGCAACGTTCCCTTAAAGCCGAACATGAAACTCTACTTAATCTTCTCGTCATATCCTGATGAAACTCCCCCCTCTGTACGAATAACTTACTACAGTCCTACCAAGCCTATCTCAGGAAAGAGCGTAGTAACTGTGTATATCGCAGCTACTGACACTGGCTGGGGTCTTGACACGGTCAAATTGCTGTATAGGAAGGCCGGAGACTATGAGTGGAGTGAAGTGGGTGTGCAAGAATCTCAAGGCACCTACATAGCTCAAATACCTCAACTACAGACTAACCAGGTGGTAGTAAAGGCAGTAGCTATTGACTTGGCCGGACACGTGAGTGAGACTCCTGAAGTACTCATAGACTACATTGAAGCAACACCGACAACTACACCAACCACCACAGTGACAACACCAGCAACAACCCCCACTACTAGCCCAACGACCACAACGCCAGCAACACTAACCACAAGCCCTACAGCGAGTCCTACGACACCTGCAACTACGCCTGTAACTACACCAACTACAACACAGACTATTGCTGGCTTAGTATCGGGAGATACGCTCATTATGCTGGTAGTTCTCGGGATTGCTGCCTTAGCTATAATACTAGTAGTGATTAAGTTTGTGAGGAAAGTTTAAACACTGATTATATATTTCTTGCCTGAAGACAGACTTACGTGGTTGGTTTCTTAAGCTGGAGGTATGTTAGGGTAGCTACTCCTATGTTATATAATATGATGTTATATAGCTCGAGAAGAGCTATAGAAGGCCAAGCAATTAAGAGTGAACCACCTAAGCTAACTAGGAAGAGTATTATGAAGAGGACCCCATATTTACTTAATTTTTCAATAATTAGTGAGACTCCTATTAATAATAGACTTGAAGTCATTAAAGCGAAGAACTCGTATGATACGAAGCCGTGAGGCTTGGTGCCTTCTGGAAAAACTCCGATTAGTAATAGGTGAATGATAGCAACTAAGAATACACCTACACTCATGTAGCCTATCTTAGACTTAAAGAAGTTTAAGAGGCTCGGTATGTACGTTAATGCTGTGAGAGCAGCAAGTATTAAGCCTGCGTTGAAGATATAGTTATTTTCAAGGCCTAACCTGCCTAAGTCACTTAACGCATTCTTAAATAAATTAAACCAGGGATTAACTAAGATAGACGTGAGTATAAATACGTAAGCAATAATGAAAGCTAGTAAACCATTATATCGAAGATATTTGTCTAGAGATTTACTCAATTCGAAGCCCTTAATCAAAGCTAATTAACTAATATAAATTATATGTAAATAAACATATTTACGTTGCGTTTATTACCTAAAATAACTATGTTAAATAGGCAAATTACGCTGTATAAGAGGTGAGAGTCTGATGTTACTGAGGATACTCAAAGTTGAAGAAGCTGTTGGCAAAACTCTTGCTTACGATGTTTCATTAATAACTGAGTCATTTAAGGGGGCACTCTTAAGACGCGGGCATATCTTAACGCAAGCAGATATTGAGGTGCTTAAAAGAGCAGGACATAACTACGTGTACGTTTACGACAGCTCAGGAACTTCAGTAAATGACTTACACGAGGAAGAGGCAGTAATCAGGCTTGGAGAATATCTAGCAGGTAACAACGTGAATGTCTTTTTGGGTGAGGAAGGTAAAGCACTCCTTAAATCCGCGGTCCGCGGTCTCTTAAAAATTAATAGTTCGTGTTTAGAGAGAATAAACTCTACTGGAGTCTTCGTAGTCGTCACTAAGCGTAAGGGCACGGCTATTGATAAAGACAGTATCGTAGGCATTGTTGATTTAGTGCCTCTCACGGTACCTAAAGACTACGTAGAACATTTACTAACGAATTTAGAGAGTTGTAAGTCAGTTATCGAAGTAAGTCCTTTTCATAAATTAAGGGTAGGTGTAGTAGTTACTGGCACTGAAGTTTTTGAAGGCTTGATAGAAGATAAGGCTTCACCAGTAGTTGAAAGCAAGGTTTTAGAGTATGGCGGGCTCGTAACAGAAGTTATTAAAGTTCCTGACGACTCAGCACTCATTAAAGACGCCATAATTAAGTTACTGAAAGAATGCGATGCCATCATAGTGACAGGAGGGATGAGTGTAGACCCTACAGACTTAACACCGAAGTCTATTGCTGAAGTAGCTGATGAGGTAGTTATGTACGGAATACCTATTAAACCCAACACTATGAGTATGGTAGCGTACGCTCGAGGAAAGCCGATAATAGGTGTTTCTTCCTCTATAATATACTACAAGACCTGGAATATTTTGGACGTATTACTGCCTTGGGTAATGGCTAGAGAGAAGATAAATAGGGATTACCTAGTTAGTTTAGGTGAGGGTGGTTTGACTGAAGAATTCCTTAAAGGCAGGGGTTGGCGTTGAACTCTATATCTAGACTTAAAGACAAGTATGGGAGATCTGTAGATAGATTTAGAATCAGCGTTACTCAGAGATGCAATCATGCCTGCATATTTTGTCATAGAGAGGGAATTTTCAGGTTTGAGGATGAGGCGCTGAATCCGGAAGATTACGGTTTCTTAGCGAAGATTTCTAAGACTCTCGGCATAAGCAAATATAAATTAACTGGTGGCGAACCACTAATAAGAGATGATATAGCGAGTATTGTTAAAGAGTTAAAGTTTTATTCAAGTGAAGTATCACTATCAACTAACGGCTCACTACTTAAAGATAAAGCACGCTATCTCGCAGAAGCCGGATTAGACAGACTTAATCTGAGTCTTCATTCGTTCAAAGACGAAGTCTTCGCTTATATTGCTAGAGCTCCTTTAAAGCCGGTAATAGAAGGCCTTATTGAAGCCCTTGATGTCGGACTCAAAGTAAAGATCAACTTTGTCGTTATGAAGTCAAACGTAAGTGAGGTTTCAAGACTGCTTGATTTCGCGAGCAAAACAAACACTTCTGTTAATCTGATAGAGCTGATACCTTTAGGTACGCCCCAACATGTGTATATGAAGGAATACGTAAGTCTAGACGAGATAAAAAGCTTAGTAGAACAGAGAGCTACCAAGAAGTACTACAGAGATTTTCAGAATAGACCTACCTATGTGTTAGATAATGGCATAGAAGTAACCTTGATTAGGGGATATGGAAATCCATACCTCTGTAGTGGTTGCACGCGCTTAAGACTTACACCAAACGGGGAAATTAAGGTATGCATTTTTAGAGAAGATATCTTTATTGACGTTAAGGACGCGATAAAAAACAGAGATTCTCTGGCATTAGAGGAAGCACTCAAGAAAGCTACTTTATTAAGAGAGCCGTATTTTAAGTAGGGGTGTATGAGTTGAGTATTCGGATGGTCGATATTTCTTCTAAGCCAGATGTTTTTAGGGAGGCTGTTGCTGAGGGCTTCATAAAGCTCAAGAAAGAGACTGTTAGGCTGATAAGAGAAGGATTAATAGAGAAAGGCGACGTGTTGGCTGTTTCTTCAGTAGCTGCTTTGTTAGCAGTTAAGAAGACTCCTGAGTTGCTCCCTCTAACCCACAATATACCCATCACGCACGTCTCCACATCATATGAAGTACTTGACGATGGTGTTAAGGTCACTGTAGCAGTGAGAACTACTGCGAAGACAGGAGCTGAGATGGAGGCTCTCGCAGGAGTCACGCTAGCGTTACTAAACATATGGGATATGGTTAAGAAGTACGAAAAAGACGAGGGAGGGCAGTATCCTGAGACAATGATAAGTAACGTGAGAGTAGTTAGGAAAACTAAAGAAGCTTAAGCTAGCGTTCTGCTCTTCTTATTCTTCGCCCGTCACCTAAAACCCAGAATTCTCCGTTTTCCCTAACCTCAAGCTTCGATATAGGAACTTCGTGTTTGACTCTCTCTAACACATACTCAGCAGCCTTGAAAGCCTTACTTCTTTCTTTGGCAGTAACGAATATGTAGATTGTTGGGTCTCCAGGCCTTAAATTACCTACTCTGTGAACCACAACCACATCCCTAACTCCGAACTCCTTAACTGCATCCTCACCAATTTCTCTCATCTTACTCAGAGCGAAGCTCTCATACGCTTCGTAAATCAGTTCACTCACTAATTCATTGTTTACTAACCCCTTAACGAAACCCATGAAAATCACCAACGCTCCACACCCATCCCTAGAAGAATCCCTAGATAATCTCTCTAGATACTCATTAACGTCTAACTTCTCTCTCGTTATTAATACTTCTACAGCCATTTCATCAACCACCAGCAGCCGGCGGTAATAGAGTGACTTCGTCTTCTTTCTTAAGTAAGTACTCATCACTAATGACGCGGTCATTAACTAGTATTATCAAGGATATATTAGCTTCTTCGACCTTCTTGAGAAATTCACTGAACCACTCGAGCTTGCCTGATAGGAAGTTTAGTAATTCCCTAACCTTTACAGGACCCTCTAACTCAATATCTACTGACTCAGTCTTAGCGAAGTCCCTCAATATTCCGAAAAACTTTATTTTCATCTGTACTCACCTGACCTCCTCTCGCTTTTTAGGGTAGGGTTTAGTCTCGTGCTAGGTCTCGGACGTAGTGCACGACTCAAGAATATAGCTCTTGCTTTCGAATCTGCACTTAGAAGGTCACTTCCTGAATACTTAGAAGTCATTATTGACAGCATGCTTATCATCAAGAGATACTATAAACACAGACTTTTATAAGCAATTATTCCTGTCGTCCCAAGAAGTGAGGCTTTTGCTGTGGAAGTATTTTGGTTTATCATAATAGTTTTATTATCATTATGATAATATAGTTATTGGGTCATGCAAAAATGTTAAGAGTAGATGTCAGAGCTGCTGGTTATAGGGCGGGTGAAGCAGTACTGAAGAGAGTCGGGTTTACGTGTAGTAGTGGAGAGTTAGTTCTGGTTGGTGGGTTTTCAGGTTCAGGTAAGACTACATTATTACTCACTATTTCAGGCGTTCTTTCCTCACTCCTTGGTGGTTGGGTTGATGGCTCGGTGCTAATCAATAACGTGGACACGCTCAAGACAGATTCTGCCGTGTCGAGGCTTATTGGCCTCGTGCTTCAAGATCCCGAGAAGCAATTATTGATGCCTACGCCTCTAGATGAAGTTCTCTTTACTCTAGAGAATCTAGGGTTCAGTGAAGAAGAAGCTCTAAATAGAGCTACTGAGTTATTGAAGAGATTCGGTCTTTTTGATAAGAGATTTAATCATGTAGAGACTCTCTCAGGAGGTGATAAGAGAAGACTGTCTCTCGCCTCAGCAATATCTCACAAGCCATATCTAGTTATGCTCGACGAGCCTACAGCGTCTATGGACCCTTGGGGCATAAGAGAAGTCAGAAAGTTCGTTGCTGACTTGATTAGGGAAGGTAATATTGTCTTGATTGTTGAGCACAAAATCAAGTATTTTCTAGATCTTGCTGACAAGCTAATATTGATGAGTTCTGGAGAAAAGATAGCTGAATACTCAAGAGATGAGCTTACTTCGAGAGACCTACGTGAAAAGCTTAGAGACGCTAACGTAGACGTCGAGCCTATTCATGAAGTGCTTGAGAAATCAAGTAACGAGAAGAAGAGATTCGGTAAAGCCCTACTAACTGTTGAGGGACTTGAGTGCTGGCATGACCCTGAGAAACCTCTTCTCAAGGGAGTTTCTTTCGAGGTAAGGGAAGGTGAAGTCTTAACCATAGTAGGGCCTAACGGTTCGGGCAAGACTACTTTACTGAAAACCATAGCGGGATTTCATAAAGGTTACTCAGGAGAGATTAGATTTCATGACAAAAGAAAAGTATTCTACGTTAGTCAAACACCCGATTACATGTTCCTCGAGAACACTGTTGAAAGAGAGTTAATGCTCACATCGTCCAGAACAGGCATCTCAATTAATGCTTTAATAGAGAAAGTACCTTTCTATACCGAGAAAAAGAATTCTCCCCCATATAGACTAAGTCTAGGCCAGCGTAGGTGGTTAACATTAGTTATTGCATGGGCTTATACGCCCGACATAATATTGATGGACGAACCCACAGTAGGGCTAGATCTAGGTTTACTCAATACTTTATTTAATCATGTAAGAGAGTTAAGCGAAGAAGGAATCTCTTTCTTAATATCTACTCACGACCCGAGGGTTCTCTTAGGATTAGCAGACAGGTCTCTCGTAATTGAGGGAGGCAAGATTAAAGAAGTAGAGCCTTATAAGGCTGCCTTAATGCTTGAGAGCGTTGCAGGTGTTTATTGATGAAGCTTAAATATAGAGAATCAACACTATTTCTTTACGCTCTAGGTATTTCTTTAGTAGCGTTCATAGCTAACTCTATTAACTCAATAATGCTCCCTTCACTACTTAACGGGATCTTAGGTTTCGTTTTAGGCGGCAAGAAATTACCTCAGAAGTTGCTGGCGATACTTCTGCTCTTAAACGCGTGGGGAGCATTCCTAAACGGACTCTACTTTCATAATTTTGGTGAAGTAATTATATCAACTCAAGCAATAGTAATTAGGAGAGGCGCGATAGAGTCCTTCTTGTTAGTTAGCTTAAGATTCTTCCTAGTAGTTGGTGCTACTCTACTCATGCTCGGCTTAGTCAACGTAAGAGACTTGATAAAATCGCTAGAAAGAGACTTGAGAATTCCACCAGGAATAGCTTTCTCAATAGCTTACGCATTCAGGTTATTCCCTCTATTAAGTAAAGATTTAAGCGAAATTTACGTGGCTAGGAAAGAACGAGGCGTTACTTCAGTAGTGCTGAAGCCTAGTGACCTGAGAAGCATCTTGCTACCACTACTTAACTTAAGCTATGAGAGGGCTGTGTGGGGCGGTATTTCTGCAGAACTTAGAGGCTTAAGACTTAGGAAGATGTCTGATAGAAAATCTTTAGGAGTAGGAGACCTCATCATATTGTCTACGCTAATTCTACAATGGGCAACCGTATTCTACCCACTACTTTAACTCCGTTATCGTCCGTTTAAAAGAGTGTTTGTTAGTTCTTACACTATAACTAAGCAATAAATATTTTTATTTTTTAGTTATAACATTATCTATGGTGAGCGTCACGTGATGAGAGCTAGATTCACAAGCATAGACTTAGCTTTGTTAGCTGTAGCGGGAGTGATAAGCGGCGTTGTATTTACTGCTACTTGGACAATATACAACATATCAGAAGTTGTTGTAGGGCCTGTAGGCGCTAGAGTAATTAGTTATGGTTTGTGGTTTATAGGGGCTCCGCTAGCAGCTTCTCTCCTAAAGAAGCCTTCATCAGCACTTCTAGGAGAGTTCCTGGGTTCTTTAGTCGAGACCCTGATAGCTCCTGCAGGCGGCATAACTAACGCTATTTACGGATTTACTCAAGGGCTTGCTTCAGAACTAGGTTACCTAATATTTAGGTATAGGCGCTGGGATATGCTTTCAGGAGCTCTCGCAGGAGCATTAGCCGGCATCCCAGCAGTTAGTCTGGATGCCCTCCTCTTTGGTCTGATAGGAGGACCTGCAGAGATGAGTTTATGGTTTTTAGCAGCCTGCGTTAGCGGAGCTATTTACGGTGCTGTAGTATCTTCCGTAAGTCTTAGTATCAGGAAATAACTACTCAACACAAGTAAGAGCTTTTTTAACAGCTTTAATAGCACTCAACGAGAAAACATAGATAACTGGCTCTATACCTAAACCACCAGAGTCAGCTATCGCGTCAGGCTCTCCGCCCAACTCACTAACGATTTTTTCCAGAGAAATAAAGAACTCCTCGATTGATTTATGAGGTCCTGTCTTAACCACATTCAATCCTGAAGAACTTAACTTCTCAATGCACTTCTCATCATACTTAATCGCTATAGCTGACCTTATGTTAGGAAACCTACTCATCACTTTAAGTAATACGTTCGCGGTGTGCTTACTCCCGCCCTTTATAGGATCACCTACAGCTATTACTCTATCACCGGACTTCACTATCCTCCCAGAAAAACCTGCCACGTCCCTAAAATCTCTCGCGTTAGGGGGAGCTGAAACTATGTTCATGCCGACTTCAGGAATTATCTCATGGCCTCTAGGATGAAAACTCAGTATTTCGTAAGCTACCTTAACTTCCTCTACGTAAGGGTCGCTAACCTCCTCAAATAACTTAAAACAGACTTCGCAATCTCTAGGAATTACAGACGATATTTTCTTGTGGGTCTTGCAGAGCAAACCTCTTCTCAAGATAGAGTTGAGAAAATTACTTATTAATTCTAAGTATTCGCGGTAGTTATCATTTACGAGCCTCTCTACTAAGACCTCTACAGTTCTCACAACCTCGCTTACGTCTAGTCCTAAGTCCTCAAGTCTCTTAAGGTATTCTGAGTAACTCACACTCATGTACTTGCTGATCATCGGCTGAGAAATTCCTAATAGTTTAGATATGCGTAGTTGCCCAAGACCTTTCTCATATAATTTATGAGCTAACAGACCCCTCAACTCTGGCATTACAAACTCACTAATTAAATCATGCGGTATCAATCCTGTCCCCGATAAAAATAAGTTAAGAAACTTTAAATGACGTGATGTAAGTCTTAGGACACCACTCAAGAGCCCTCGCAACTAGTCTTGGAAGGAGGTAGAAGTAGTGAGGGGCACTCCATACAGCCGCTCTCTAAATGCATCACATGTATACAGCAGGTTGCGAAACCTTCGTTTTTCTCATTAACTAATTTAATGTATAGGTAATCTCCTTTCAGATCTGCTTCTATCTTAGCAACGTTTTGAGTTATTCTATGAAGACATACGTCGTAGTTTTTCTCAGCATACTTAATAGAAAGCAGCACCTCATACAAACCCTCAGACTTCCTAATCTCCTTAACATTTACATTAACTAAACTCCCCAATTCTATCCCCTAAATAATTATCTTCTCGAGTAAGATAAGCTTAACTTTTTGTGAGCCTATCTACTACGAGGGTGTAGACGTGTGAGTACGAGAATCATAGTGTTCTCAGGACCTGGAGCTTCCGGAAAAACCTCTCTTACAGCTGCTTTCAGCGAGTGGCTCGCAAAAGAATTTAGTTCGAGCGTCAGCATAGTGAACCTAGACCCGGCAGTAGAGAAACTCCCCTATAATCCTGATTTTGACGTGCGTGAGCTAATAGATTTCAGGAAGTTAATGAGTGAGGAGGGCTTAGGCCCTAACGGGGCTATGATTAGAGCTGTTGATATGTTAGCTGAGAAAAACAAGGAAATACTTACCAGATTAAGAAAGTTAAAAAGAGATTATATTCTTGTAGACACCCCGGGCTTAAGTGAGCTGTTTTTGTTACGAGATTCAGGACCTAAAGTAGTCAAGGCATTAAAGAAGGTAGCTCTACCGATAGTCATTTACCTGAATGACGTCACAGCAAGCAAGACCCCGGCTGAAGCTGTCGTGACGTACTTAATGAGCTTAGTAGTTCGGTTGAGGCTTGACGTCCCTGTAATACCTGTCCTCAGCAAGTCAGACTTACTAAAAAATCAACTAAAAAAGACGTTCTCTGAAGAGATAAGTAGTCTAGCAGAAAAATTATCTCAAAGCAATGGCTTACTCAGCGAGCTGGCGAACGAGCTTACTAAGATTTTAAGTATGTATGCGATACCAACACGCGTGATAGCTGTATCAGCTATAACTAAAGAAGGTTTCCACTCACTCTATTCAGTTATTCATGAAGTGTTTTGCGCGTGCGGTGATTTAACCTGAGATTAACCTGAACAAAGTATTCCTAATATCAGCTAATCTCACGAAAGTCTTAGCAACATTTATGGAAACCTTCAAGTATTTCTCAGGCTCGTTAAAGTACATATTGATTATTTCGTTTAATTTCTTACTAAACTCTCTGTATTCCTCTTCATCTACTTCGTTAGCTCTATGGTCAGTGTAAATGTCTATAAACTCAGAAATATCTTTGCCGAAAAGCCAGCCATTATATCCATCCTTAATCATCTCTAAAACCGCGCCGTCTCTAGATGCTAGTGTTGGGACGCCGTTAACTCCCGCCTTCATGAAGCTAGTGCCTGACGCCTCCCAACCCGGGAAAGGAGTGAATAAAAGCAGGTCAGAGCCTCTCAGCAAGTACTTAGCGTCTTCTAAGCCGTAGTTATTTAAGTATACTACGTTCTCGTACTTTCTTGACAACCTGAGAAATTCCCTCGCGTACATCTTGCCGTAAGTGTCTTGGGGGTGAGGCTTGCCGCCCAAGACATAAAAGACTTTCAAATCTTTGTTATCTTCTATGAACCTAGCTATGAAGTACGGCCTTTTATACTTAACTACTCTCCTTACCCAAGTTACTATAGGGGTCCCAGGCTCAGGCAACTTACTGAAACCTGCTTTCTTAAGATATGTTATGAGTTCTTCCCTAAGCTTCTGTCTAATCTTCTTGTAGGCCTCAAGATCGACCTCGTCTCTTAAAACGTAATTAAGCATTTCCCTGTCACACCACCTATTCAAACTAATCCCGTTAGTAGCGTCAGTAAGTCTGTCAGCAACGCCGGGTGTCACGCCTCTCATTATCTTCAGTTGCTTCCTAGACACTACGTAGCTCTTAGGTACCAATTTAATTATGCATTCAGTCAGGTTTATGTAGTTGTCTCTGATACACTCTCTAAGCTTATCTAAACCAAACTCGGAAATTAACCACTCTTTATGAATTACTGGGTGAGCCCACGGTCCGGGCGAGTGTGTCACGAACTTAACTTTAGATAAGTCTTTAAGAGCAAAGGCAGCCATCCCAGCAAAACTTTCTTGAAGATGTATTTCAGTGATGTCTCCCAACAAGCCAGATTCAATCAGGGTTGCCGCACCTTTACTTAAGATGAGATACTTGAGGAACATCTCCTCTGTATTCTTCTCTACATATAGTTTTCTAGTGAGTTCTACCGCCCAGAGAGGTTTTAAAACTCTCAGTAAGACTAGTTTAGATCCAGACACCTCAAACATAACAGAATCTAGAGTTATTTCTTCGCCTCTAACTTTTATTGTAAAAGAGCCTAAGTTTCGCCCATTAGAAACTACCCAATCATCACTAACTTCAGCAAGATCTCCATTGCTAACCTCATATGAGGCGTAACCTCCAGGATGATACATCGTGATGACGGCGTAGTCTATACCTATAGACTTAGCCTCAATAAGCTTATCGCCTTCAAGAACTCCTAAACCACCAGCAAATTTAGTTAGGCCCTCAATAGCTACTTCAGGAGTCACACTAACGTACATAAAGACCCCCTAAACATTCAATACGTTAGCAAAATAAGCTTATTCCGTCAACGTGAAGTAGTTAGTTACTGCTTAAAGTCTTAGCCACCGCGAAAAAGCCTAAACACTATGAGTTCCTTATATGAGCAGGCGTCCTCAGAAAACTTCAGAGTTTTAAATCCATCACTTACTGCTATGACTTCTAAATCTGTTTTTACTCCTCTCAAATCAAAGACTTTAGCTACTAGATCTCCTACACTAATACACTCTCTCAGGTCTAAACATACAGGCTCCTCGAACAGCCCGACTGCTCTAACGCATATTCTATGCATCAACAACTAACCTTAGCCTTAACTCTTTCAATTTCTTTAGCTAATTCTCTCATGTCTAATCTCGCTAACGTTTCATCCTTAGGTATTCCTAACTCATCCCACCCCAGCCCCTCATAGTAACTAATTAGTTCCTTCTTCACGTCCTCCCTCCTAGGAGCCTCACCTCTCTTCGGTCCTGAAGGGAGTGGCTCGTAAAATCTTTCTGGGTTATCATCGTGTGTTCTAGGGTCCCAAAAAACGTCAGGACCTCCTAAGAGTAAGAGTACTCGCTGGATAGTTAGTGTCCTCACCCCAGTTAAGTAAACATCTTCTTCACTGAATCCCCAGCCAGTCACTGCGTTGAGATAATTAACTAGCTTCTTAACATCTACTGCGTTAAAGAAACATATTACAGCACTATCTAAGAAGGCTGTGAATGCTTCAGATTCTGTTGACTTAGACGGCACGCCGGCTGTCGACGTATGGTCTCCTCCCTGAACAGACCCAGCATAAGCGATTTTTTGAGGGTAGTCTAGGCCACTCCTTATGCCGTGAGCCCCCACGGCAATGCCCTTAACTTGAACAGCATACTTTAGCAAGTCCGCCCCAGACTTTGCGCTAAGTTTCAACGCAGCTCTGTAAGTCCCTTCAGCTAGTATAGAGCCGATGTCTCTCTTATACGCTATGTCATGAAGTAATTTCATGATGCAGTCTACATTCCCCCACCTCAACTCACAACCCACGTCTTCTATAGTCAAATAACCTTTCTCAAAGAGTTCTATAGCAAACCCCAAAACGTTTCCAGTCTGTATACCACAAAGTCCTAACTCGTCAGCTAATGCCGAGAGCTTAACTACAGACACTACATCGAATACTCCTAAATTACTCCCTAGATAGGCCCCCATCTCATAGTCGGGTCCGTCACTCACGTAAGACCTTAGATCATCAAGTACTCTGCTTATCTTCATGCATGACGTAGGGCAGCCCCAGTCACTCCATAAGTTCTTAATCCAACACTTCCTCTCAACTTCTTCATGAGTATAAGACCTCACGTTATGCCATTCTTCTGTCCAGTTCTTCACGGGTTCTGAACTAGTAACGTAGCCTGTATACCAAAGACCTTCAGTAGTGCCCCAATACCTAAAGACTCTCATCCTATTACTGAGTTCACTCAACACCTCCTTCCTCAGCTTAACTACCTCATCTTCATTACTTACTTTAGGTAGGGGTCCATACCCCTTAACTGCTACAGCCTTAACTTTCTTAGACCCCATTACGGCGCCATAACCTCCGTAACCGGCCGCGTGAGTAAGTTTACTCATGACTACTGAAGTTCTCACAAGGTTTTCTCCGGCAGGTCCTATGTAGACGTAACTAGGTAGCGTGTCAAGACCTAACTCTATTTTAATATCTCTGTAGAGTAAGTCATTAAATGCCTCAATAAACTTAAGACCTCCCAGACCCCATAGCTTAGTAGCGTCGCGGACCTGCACTCCTTCGTCGTCTACGTAAATATATACGGGATTCTCAGAAACTCCTCTCAGTATCAGTCCATCATACCCGGCAGACTTGAGCTCAACACCTATCTCGCTAGATAGTGTAGAGCCGACCACGCCCCCACTTAAGGGAGACTTACCAGAGATAACTAACTTTATTCCTGGATAATAACCCGTGAGAGGACCCGTGAGAATTACGAGTATGTTCTCAGAACTTAAGGGATCAACGAATTCCCATTTAGACCCTAATTCCTTCCATAAGATCCAGGTAGCGAGACCTCTGCCACCCACGAATCTCTTAAAGACGTCTTCAGGAACTTCAAAGGTCCTCGCAGTCTCTCTGCTTAAGTCAATGTCGAGGAGTCTTCCCCAAAAGCCAAACATTAAGTAACACCCCTCAAACAACACCTAGCTTCTTAGCTAAGTCTCTTGAAGTCTCGATAGGGTTGTTTAAGTAAGACTTAACAACCTCTCCACCAGGTTTGCGAACTAACATTAACGCGTTGAAACCTATGGACTCACACACTCTCACACAGACTGGATCCCCGCCACACAGGTCACATATCACGACAGCTTTCTTACCTCTCACTATCTTAGGTACTTTCCCGGGGCACGCACTCACGCAAGACCCACACAACACGCATGAGTCCTCACTAACTAATACAGCACCAGTCTCAGCTACGCTTAAAGCTCTAGTAGGGCATGACGCTACACAAGGATAGTCATCACACTGGACGCATAAGTAAGGCACAGGAAATCCATAAATAGACTCATGAATTCTTATTCTTGAGGCTGCCGGCCAGATAAGGCCTTCATGCTTTAGTGAGCACTCAATCTCGCACAATCTACAACCTACGCACTTAGAATAGTCTCTTAATATCCATACTCTCAAAACATAACACCAAATAATTCACGAGGATAAAATTTAAATACAAAAAGCTATAATTAGCTAGTTGCTGAGTTAAGTCTCTGCTTGCTTCCTTATAACTATTTTCTGGCCTATTAGTGCTGTGCTGGGTATAAGCACTGTGTTGCCGTCTTTTCTCTTAGCTATAGTGAATAGAGTTCCTATGTCAGTCACTATTACTTCACTCTCTCCAGCAGCATCTATTATGTCACCGATCTTAAACGGCCTTGCTAGGAGCAAGAACATGCCGGATACGGCCTGACCGAGGACCTGCTGAGTAGCGAAACCTATTACTAACCCTATGAAGCCTCCTAAAGCTACGCCGGCAGCACCGCCAGCCACCCCGCCAGCGATGCCGGCCAGCAAAGCACCTAAGCCTAAGATCTTAATAAGACTCCTAACAGCTGCCGCAGCAGAAGGACCATACCGAGGAGAGAGCAAGACGTAAAACATAGACGCTATTGATGAGACTATCAACCAACCAATCAACAAAGCTACTAAGACATACACGTAAGGCTGATAATCTCTCAGTACGAGCAATCCCTCCAGCGCTTTATTCTTCTCTACTAAGTCTGGTATAAAGTAATTAAAGAACCAGTTAAGAACTCCCAGAACTAACACAGCAACCACTATGTAGATTACTAATCTCCACAAAACAGATCCAAGAGAGTCCTTACTTGATGACATAAGATAACCACCAAATAAATATATCTTAACCTTGGTTAATAAGTCTTTAGTAGTTTCTTTAAAATAGCTCTACTTCTTACTCTTTGTTTTCTCTTGAGTTTCAGTACTCTTAGCCTTACGAGATTCTTTAGACTCACTTATCATGAAAAGTGTAGTTCTTTGTCTACCACCCACCCTACTCACCTGCTTATACATCGGTAATAGATTATAAGTTTTTATCCCGCGTTTATTATATGTGGTTAGGTGTTAGTGATGAATGAGAGCGCTAACATATTATCTAATGAACCAGTCATTATGATACCTATATACATAACGCTGTCTGTTACGTATGTGTTCTTAGTAGCTGGGTCTGTCGGGTACGTTGCTTACAAACCCAAGAAAAAACCCTATAAAAGTGATAACGTTGAGTTTGTTCTCATAACTATAGCAAATAATAAAGTCAAGAATGCTTTGAAAGAAGCTCTAGAAAATCTCCGCAGGAGATTTAGAGACTACTTAGTATGGGTCGTTGTGGATGAGGGAGCCGAGCTAATGAGTTACTTGAGTGAGGTGAGTTCTTTAGACCCGTACTTGAGGCTCGTCGTAGTTCCTGAGACTTACGCGAGACCTTGTAAAGGCAAGGCACGCGCTATGAAGTACTTCATTGAGTACTTCGTAGAGGCTGATAACTGGTATGTTTTCCTAGACGACGATAATATAATCCTGGATAACCACTTCCTCTATGAAATACCTTACTACGAGGAACTCGGCTACGTGGCTTTCAACCCAATACTAAAACCTAGGAAAGGTAACTCGACTCTTGCTTACGTGATTGACTGGATAAGATACTTTAATGACCTAACTTTATACAGGTTCTTCACAGGCTTTCTAGGGAAGCCTCTCTTAGGACTACACGGCGAGTTATTAGGTATTAAAGGCCACGTACTAAAAGAACTCAACTTTAATTCATCGTCACTAGCTGAAGACTTCAGCTTAGCTATCGAGTTGGTTAAGAGAGATTACAGGACGTGGCAGTCAGGAACTATAGTAAGTATTAAGTCTCCTAACAGCTTGAACGATCTTCAAAAGCAGAGAGCTAGGTGGTTTAAGGGAGTTTTAAAAGACTTAAAACATGCTCCAAACCTGATGAGAGCTATAGTGGCTGTCAAATCTTTCCTCTGGGTTGCTCTAATATCAGTCGTTATAGCTGTATTAGTAACGAGTAGCTATTACAATTTGTTTGTCGTGTTTCTCATAATCCTTAATTCACTATATCACTGGTCAGCATATATGTACGGAGCATACAAATCCGGAAAATTAAGGTACTTCTTAATAGCCCCCATAGCATGGGTAATTGAAGTCACGTCAATCTTTAGAGCGCCTACCATAAAAGACTTCTACGTAATCAATAAGAACTAGTCAGCCGATGTCGGACACATCACTACCTCAGGAAGGGGAGCTCTCATCACGTACTTAATCTAACACAGTCTTCAACAAATCATGAGTGAGCGAGTTTATAAGTATTTCACGTTAGCGCGTCATTCTCGGTGTAATCTAATATGACTTAAGCTTATTAAACTTAAGACTAAGTAAACACAGTGATGAGGGATCAACCGTCTGATGAGTGATGTTCCCAGGATGTCTGATTAATCTTAAGTTATGTGAAAACTCGTAGAAATTCTGGCTTCGCTTATAAAGGAAGCTATAGATAGTAAAGAATTCTTCAGCCTTTAACGCCCATCCTGACGGCCTCTCCTATGAATCTCTGCGCTACCATATACATTATTATTATAGGTATTGCGTAGAGTATCGCTGTTGCTGCGAACATGTTCCAGTATGTAGTATAGGCCCCCACGTACTTGTACATTAGAACTGGTAAGGTTCGGAAACCGAAGAGGTTAGCTAGAATAAACTCTGACCAAGCACCCATGAAAGCGAAGATAGCTAATACTAGGATTGGTGCCTTAGAGGAAGGAAGGATCACCCTGAACATGAGAGTCCACCAGCCACTACCGTCAACGAAGGCGGCCTCATCTAACTCTCTAGGTATGCTGTCAAAGTAGTTTTTGAGGAGCCAAGTATTAAAGGGCACCATTCCAGAAACGTAGAGGAATGGTAGCACGTAGATATTGACTAGATTCAACTTACCTAAAAATACGAAGAGAGCTACAAGAGACGCTACACCAAAGCCTCCACTCACTTGACTGAATATCAGGTAAGAGTATAGTGCAGTACTCTTGCCTCTAAATCTAAACCTCGAAAACGCGTATGCTGCCGGAGTTATAAATAGTAGTGCTAGGAACACAGTAGCTCCGGACACTAAAGAACTTAAAATTAATGAGTTCCTGAAGTCCACGTCGTTGATGACAGACAAGAAGTTATCTAAGGTGAAGTATGAGATATCAAACGATAAGGTAGGCAGTCTCGAGAACGCGGTTAGGAAGATGTAAATAACTGGATAAAGAAGTATAGCAGTTATGGAGAACGCTACCGCAGTGATAAACAGTTTAAAGAGGTATACCTTAACCAACGTCACCTTACTTACCACCCCTCTGAAAGACGAACCTAAACCACACGTAAACATACACTGAGAGTATTAGGACGACTATAAGATAGAAGGAGGCCGCATAACCCCACTCATAGTCTCTCATGAATCTGTGATACCCATACAGAAGCAGTAAATCATTGCTGAAGATCAACTTACCCATAAACCTAATCATAGGACCGCCGTCATTGAGAACGAAAGGAATTAGGAATGCTTGAAGAGAAGCACCTGACGTAAGAACTGCTACGAACGCTACTGTCCTCATTATTAATGGCAAGACGATCTTAGTAGTTCTTGAGAATATGCTCGCTCCATCAACTATGGAGGCCTCAATAATTTCTTTAGGAATTCCCGATATGGCGCCGCCAACTACAGTCATTATGAAGGGGTAAGCCAGCCAAGCCTCTATGACGTTATATGCTAAGAAAGAGTCCCACTCATTCATGATAGTACCTACTGCTTGAAAAGGCCTACCAATAATAAACGAGAAAAACTGAGTTACGGGCCCATACCTAGGGTCTAGAACACCTCTCCATATCATGACAGATAATATAGCTGGTAGAGCCCAAGGCGTCAGCAACAACCCCCTCATTATCTTCCTCCCATAAATTAGTGGTGAGGAGAATAGGAACGCGAGACCTACTCCAATTAGTATCTTAAGAGGAACTGATGTTCCGAGAAATAATAAAGTCTTTAAGAGTGAGTAGTAAAAAGCTGGGTCATTAAATAACTGTATAAAGTTGTTCAGACCTATGAACATGAGGGGTCTAGCAGGGTAATCCGGGTTATACACGTTTATGTGGTTAGCGTTAGTGAAAGCCAGGTAGACTGAGAAAGCTATTGGCCATATGTTAAAAAATATGAAGAGGAGAAGTGAAGGAACCACAAGAATAAGTGCTATTTTAGCAGGAAAAAGGAGTTCTTCTTTACCTTTCGGCTTCTCCATGCGCCTAACCCACCTTACCCAGAAAGCTTCTGTAGTATCTGTTCCTGCGCATAATTAAGTGCTTCTTCAATCGTTGAAACTCCCTGATTTATAGCTGTTAAAGCATCGCTAACTGGCCCCCATACGTAATTCATTTCAGGACTTGAAGGCATGGGTATGCTGTTTTCTACTGCTTTAGCGTAACCATATACTACCGGTAATCTAGATAAACCTTCCCACTCGAGGACAGTTTTAAGAACTGGCACGAAACCTGCCTCCTCAGCTAGTTTCTGTATAACTTTATTATTTAAGGTAAACCATAAAGCGAATAACACAGCTGCCTCCTTATTTTGAGAATTCGGGTTTAACCATATCAGCTTAACACCTGAGTAAGGCTTTGGTATTATAGTTTCTGAAATCTTCGGTAAGGGTGTTATAGTGAAGTTTATTCCAGCATCTCTAATTGCTTTAATATCCCAGGGTCCAGTCACTATGCACGGTGTTTTACTAGTTAGGAATAGATTTAACTGAGCGTCATGACCTAAATCACCTTTATATAAGTACACGTAGATGTTCTCATAGAAGAACTTTATTCCATTTACAGTCTCCGTCAAGTTAACTCCCGGCTTCTTAGTAGTATCGTCAAAGTAATAGCCTCCGAAGCCGTGTGGCCATGCAGAAACAAAGTATGGGTCAACCTGGTATGAGATCCCGTACTTATCTGCGTCAGGATTATAGTACTGTTGCATTATATTCTTCAGCTCATCAAAACTTTCTGGAATCTTACTTACTAACGCATTATTACATACTAGGGCAACTGTCTCAGCAGCCCAAGGCAAACCCCATATTTTGTTATTATAGGATGCCGCTCTCAAAGCAGATGAGACATACTGATTCAATATATCGTTCGTTAAGTACTGGTCTAAGGGAACTATCATGGAGGCTTCAGCGAATCCTCCAGTCCAGTCGTGAGCCCACGTAAGTAAGTCAGGACCTCTCCCGATAGCTACTTGAGCTTGGTAGACATCCTTCATGCTGTCTTGATGAACCAAATTGACTTTTATACCCGGGTATTCGACGGTGAAGTTCGCGATTATGCTTCTTATAACATCCTCCTCGAAAGGCATCATAGAAACCCAGAAAGTAATCGTAACATCTATCTGTCTGTTTTTAGCTTTTTGAGCTATTTCATAGACCTCTCTAGTAACTGAAACCTCAACATCGCCAAACCTCAACTTATACTCAACAGGTGTTGTTGGTGTTGGGGTTGGTGTGGTTGTTGGTGTAGTTACTGGTGTTGTTGTTGGTGTAGTTGTGGGTGTTGTTGTGGGTGCTGGCTGGCTAGTCATATAAATCAATACAGCAGCAACAACAGCAATCAAAATAACAACACCAACAACAATAGCAAGAGTCTTACTAACAGCCCTACCCAAAGCAAGACACCTCAAGTAATACTCTAAATTAAGGTTAAAAAAGTTATTAATTATTTCTTCTTAAAGAAGAGCTTAATGAGTATAAGGAATGCCACGCTCAAGACTATAGCAGTAGCAATCACGCTTAAAGCTATCAGATTCCAATCAGTAACTAACTGGGAAGCTGTTGTTGTTTCTGTTTGTGTGTATGTAGTGCTCAAGACTACGGTCCTTGTAGTTGTTTCTGTCACGGTTGTAGGTGGTTGAGGAACCTGCGCCGCGGGCCTAACTCCTTTAATCTTAGCAGGGGTCCCGACTAACGTCTCCACATCAACGCTGTAAGAAGAGAGCTGAGCGTACTGAAGTTCGGACGTGGGAGCTAACAAGTCAACTATTCTAGGTATAACTCCTGCAGCAACTCCTATAGCATGTTGTGCTCCCACACCAAAGTTCCACTCACTAGGGTCTATAGAGAAAGATCTTATGTTGTTGGCTCCGTAGCCGTCCCAGGAAGTTAGTACTACTACCCATCCCCAATCACCAGGCTCTTTAATAGCGGGTATTAGCCCTTTAGGCACTTCAGCAACAATCTTGTTAGGTTGTTCAACGTAAATACTCATGGCGTTAGCTATGTTCGTGCCGTTAGGGTATATGATATTATTGCTTCCAGACCATCCAGGTCCTACAAGCAATGCTACTTCCCAAGCATACTCTGGGTCTATATTGACCCACAGACCGAAGGTCGTGAGATTGCCGCTACCTGGGATACCGTCAGTGTCTAAGTAGATGTGGAAGAACTGCATGCTGAAGCCGTTAGGTCCTCCCCACGGGTTACCTCCCAACTCTCTTACTTCGAAAGTTAACAAGTACTTATCACCGATATCTAGAACGCTGAACTTGAGTAGGTCGAAGACTCCCGGCACGAATACTTTATTTAGTGGGTAAACGTATGTCCCGGCACCTTTATCATCTCTCTCAGGATCTGCGAACTCTGCTATTACGTTAGCTCCAGGAGCTACTGGAGGTCTAGGTACCCTAATGAAGTAAACACTCCCTAATCTGCTTGAGTGAGCTTCTAAGGTGTTGTTTGAGTAGAGAGCTACTGTCAAGTAAGTCACATCACCTACTTCCAAACCTAAGTTAACCCACTTAATACCTAGAGCTATGAAGACGTTGCCCTCACTACCTAATACGTTATAGTAATCAACGTAAGAAGGATAATAAGTCTCGTTACCGCTTGCTTGATAAGTAATGACAACTCTGCTGAGAGGGTCTGTTAAAGCCTCCTTCACAACCTTAATAACTACTGCGCTAGCTATAGCCACACCCAAGTCTCTCGTAGAGTTCATCGGGTATACGTTATACCCTCTGATCCAGGGTGAATAACTCCTCCTAGGATTGCTTAAGTAGAGAACTACTGAGTAAGGCAAGTTAGTAGTTAAGTTGATCCTGAAATTCACGTATATGTAGTCACTGTCAACACCTACTATGACCTTATCTAGTGCTTCATGCGCTATTACAACCTCTAGCACACGATCTAGTTCTGAGTCCGGTATAACGTAGTTTGCTGGTTTAGTTCTCAGAGACGGTGGTGATTGAGTATTGATTACTCCTGAAGGGACTCCATCAGGGAGGAAAGTAGTGTTTAGGTAGGGTGGTGGCTGAATATCTGAGGATCTGTAAGCTTCTAGTAGGTAGTATTTGTAGACTAGGTCGAACCTGCCTACAGGACCCCACTCACCCCCATACCACCAATTCCAGTCACTTGCTTCTGCTCTTAAGAGAGCTTCAGCAGCTACTGGATTTATCCCGGCTAACTCATTAAGACTTGAAACGCTGTATCTAGACATTACTTCGTCCCTAGCTTTAACCAACCACATCAAAGCAATGTTTTCTTGCTTATCACCTATCCAAGTACTTAATCTAGCGTCTTTGCCGCTCCAAGAACTCTCTGCTATTCTTGCTGGAAGCTCTCTAGTAGGGAGGGCCTCATAAGTCGTTATATGAGATATATCTTTCCCTACCAAGTCAAGATATTTTTGAGTAGTTAGTGGCAGCTCAGGACTTTTCTCCCTGTATAGATTCAAGTACTCAGAAGGAGTTAAAGTGACTATGTAGCCCTGCTCTTGCAATTCTGTGAGTGCAGCGTAAAGGGAGTTGAGGAAGTCATCGCCGAAGTTCTTATAACTCTCCCACGGATTCTCCCCGTCCAGAGCTATCACTATGACACTGCTCTCGTCAGTATTAGCAGACGCTATACTCAGTAAGTAATTTCGGAAGTCCCCGATAGCTGCGCTGGTCTCCATCCCTGAATACTGGAAACTCAGTCTGTTACTTAACTCAGGGTCTCTGAAGAACACGTAGAACGACGTAGTACCGAAATCTATTCTCCAAGGTCTTAGGTAGTTATCTGGTCTTGACACATCAACTCCGCTTAACTCTAGCACGTTCCTGTCCGTCACACACCAGGAAATGCCGTACTCACTGAATATCCTTAGTGCTTCCTCATTGACCGCCTGCTCAGCAGGCCAAATACCTGAGGGAACGTAATTGAAGTACGTGCTGAAGAGCTCTAGCGACTTGCTAACGTGTAATCTTAAGTCATCGTACCAGCCTAAATCAGCTAAGAGCGGAGCTATTGGATGAGAGTAAGGTACCGGAATAATTTCTGCTTGACCCGAGTTAAGTAGTTCTCTGTATTTAGGTATTATCTTGCTCATTATCTCTACGTGCTTACTGAGGACTAGAGCTAGCTCACTCTCGGTGAAGGACGGGTTTGTCTGGGTTAAGGCTCTCTCCCTTAAAGAAGCCAGCTCAGTATATTCACTAGTTACTACTTCAGGGTCTATCCAGAGCAGATTAAAGAGAGTTGCTAAGTCTATGAAGTCCTGCCTAGTAAACTCACTAACTACCTTGATTATCATATCCTCTTCTGGAAGGCCAGCATATTTCGTGAATGCCGCTTGCGCTCTACTCCTCAACTCCTTAAATTTAGGTGACAACTCTAAGATGTTAGCCCAGTTAATGTCGAAAAACCCTCCAGGTATCCTCAACACCTCAAAAAGATCTCTGGTTGTTGCAGTCCCTTCAACAATCTTCCAAGATATTATTTGCCTTAAATCCATGACACCGTTAACCGCGCTCAGTAACTGATGGAGGAGCGAGCCAGAAAACGTGAAGGTAGCCTTAACCTCAGGATACTTACTAAGAATCAAAGCCATCTTATAATAGTTGCCGACTGAATGCATCCTGACCCAAGGAAGAATGAAGTAAGAGTCGTTCTCACCATAATACCATGGTTGATGATAGTGCCAGACTACGATCACGTTGAGAGGCTTACTCTCAGCTCTTATCAAGCTAAACGGAGCTGAGAATATGCTGGCGATGACGAGACCTGCCAAAAACAGCAACAGAATCTTTCTCCTCACAGTATACACCTCATTAATTATCTACGTCAGTCAAAGAAATATATTTACAAGACTTCTAACAGTTTGTTTCTTTAATGACTAGATTATTCTTCATACTCCTGAGTCCGCAGAAATGCGGGCGGGGAACTACCTGCATTGATGGTGAGATAGCGTGCTTGAGCTAGGCTCAAGACTGAACTAATGAGTTCGGTGAGGATATGCGGCCCTCAAGGTCAGAAGAGGGTCAGATGATTTGTAGTGAGTAGCTCTGGTGAAGTCCTACGAGAAAAATTTATAAAACTCTTTAATGTTTACTATGATGTTCATTGGTTATGAGGGGATTTAAAGTTGAAATTAAATAGTAGGGTATGTAACTTAAGCCTACAGCATCCCGTGATGAATGGTAGCGGTCTTTTAGGAGCTACTAGGCAACAAATAAGTATAATGTGTTCATGGGGTTTAGCAGCTATAGTCACTAAAACTATTACTCGCTATCCCCGAGTAATGAATAAGCCGCCAAACATACTATACTTGAGTGATTTAGGAGCTATTATCAATTCTTTGGGTTTGCCTAATCCAGGAGCTGAACGTCTCCACGAGTTAGTTCAGGAAGCTAAAGCTCACGGCTTGCCTACAATAGTTAGTGTCGGGGGAAGTTCCGTAAGAGAATACATAGAAGTTTCTTCTAGGGCTGAGGAGGCAGGAGCTGATGCTGTAGAACTCAACTTAAGTTGCCCTACTACGTCAGGCTACGGACTCAACGCAGTAACAGATTCGCAGGTCTTGTATGAGATAGTGAAGAGCGTGTCTAGCATTATAAGATTGCCAGTTATAGCTAAGCTAGGAATTGATTTAAGGAATGGCTTAATCAGCCTAGTAGGGAAGGCGCTTGAAGGCGGTGCTAAAGCCGTAACCCTGATAAACTCAGTTAGAGTTGTGTCCATAGATCCTGAAAGACTGGCATACAGTCTTTCCTCTAGTAATATGGGTTACTCTGGAGCACCAATATTTTACGTAGGCTTAAGAGCAGTTCACGATGTCTACAGAGAATATAAGGCAGAGATAATAGGTTGTGGCGGTATCAGGCATTGGGGTGATGTCGCTTCATATATTCTAGCCGGGGCTAGAGCAGTCCAGCTAGTAACGTCTTTAATGAGAGCTAGAAAACCTGGGGAGTACCTGAATAACTTGCTGAGAGGTCTTGAGGATTGGCTTGAGAGGAAAGGATTTTCGAGTTTGGAGGAAGCTATAGGTTACATTCATAGAATATGAGTAAAACAGACTGAGCATCTAATGAAGAGCTAGTAAGTGAGGCCCGAAAAGAACTTGAGCTACTCTCAGATAGCCTGGTATATAGACTCTCTTTTTTCTAGACTTGATGGACTTAATTATATGTCTAGCCACTTCTTCAGGCGTTAAACCGCTTTTAATCTCGCTCACGCCAGCTCTAGCGTGAAAACTTGTTTTGACTAGTCCTGGATAAACATTGACTAAGTTTATGTTCTTAGACTCTAACTCTCTGCGTAAGGCCTCTGAAGCGTAATGCAACGCTATCTTAGTAGCGCCATATAGTGGTAACTTAGTCATTAAAACGTGTATGCCAGCGGTTATTATATTAACTACTGTAGACCCGCGCCTCATGAAAGACTGTAGCTCTTTTATTAGAGCTAGAGGAACAATGAAATTAACTAGAGTCATATTAATCATTTCATTAATATCAACCTCAAGTAGACCTTTATAGAGACCATACCCAGCATTATTCACTAGAATATCTAGAGCGTCGAATCTGACCGCGACCTCAGTAACTATTAATCTTATGTTTTCGACTCTGCTTAGATCAAGAACCAAATAATCAAAGCAGTCGCTATAGGTCTTCTTAATCTCGTTAAGGCTTTCAGAGTTTCTTCCAATACCTAAAACTCTATTATTGTCCTCCTTACAAAACTCTTTACTTAATGCTCTTCCTATGCCTGAGGATGCGCCAGTAATAACTATGTTTATATTTAACCACCAAATAATTAAGTCAAAGTAGCTTTATATTGTTGACAGCTACAGGCTAATAGAAGGTAAGCTTTGAACACTACAGGCTTAAAATTCAAGAAGAGGAAGGTTTGTCCGCAGTGTAGAGCCAGCAGGAAACGTAGTATCCTGGCTCAATCTCTGTTAGAGGGGGTTCTTTAACTTTGCATACCTCCATCACGTGAGGGCATCTCGGATGGAATCTACAGCCTGACGGCGGGTTTATCGGGGATGGGGGTTCACCCTGCGGTCTAGTCTTCTTTCTACTCCTCGAAAGGACTGGGTCTGGTATCGGGATTGACGAAAGTAGCATGACTGAGTAGGGGTGAAGCGGCTTCTCATAAAGTTTCTGCGCGTCCCCGACCTCTATTATCTTCCCTAAGTACATGACCGCCATCCTGCTACTCATGTATTTAACTACTGAGATATCATGTGATATGAAGATATAGGTTAAATTATAGTTTCTTTGTAGGTCTTTAAGTAACTCAAGTATCTGTGCTTGAACAGATACGTCTAGAGCTGAGGTAGGCTCATCAAGAACTATCAACTTAGGTCTTAAAATTATAGCTCTTAATATTGCAACTCTCTGTTTCTGACCACCCGATAATTCGTGTGGGTACCTATACAAGTGTTCTGGTCCTAAACCTACGTTCTCCATCTCCTTAATTAAGTGTTCTTCATAATTATCTAGCTGGACACCGTGTTCTCTTAGAGGCTCTAATAAAGTTTCCGCAATAGTCATCCTAGGATTTAGTGACGTATGAGGGTCTTGAAAAACCATTTGGGCATTCCTTCTAAATTCCAGTAGTTTCTTTCCTCTCAGCTTGCTCACATCTTTGCCGTCAAACAAGATCTTTCCGGCTGTGGGTCTATTAAGTAGGAGTATAGTTTTGCCTAATGTGGTCTTTCCGCAACCACTCTCTCCAACAATTCCTAAAGTCTCTCCCTTAAAGACGCTGAGACTTACACCATCAACTGCTCTAACTTTAGCAAATAGAGAGCCCCTTACCCTGAAGTATACTTTCAGGTCCTGTACTTCTAGTAGCGGTGGAGACAACAGACTCACCTCCTCAAATAAAGCCAGCAAGCAACTCTATGGTGAGGTTCTACTTCCGTCATCGGCGGTTCTTCACGTCTGCACACATCAACTGCGTAAGGACACCTGGGATAGAACCTGCAACCGGGTGGTGGGTTTATTAGTGAAGGAACCATACCGGGTATGGATTCAAGCCTCTCAATTCTCTTAAGAGGGTTAGGAACAGACCTAATTAGTAGCTGTGTGTAGGGATGCAGGGGTTTGTAATACAGGTCCGTAGTAGGCGCTTCCTCAACTATTTTGCCAGCATACATGATGTAAACTCTGTCTGAGACTTCAGCTACTATACCTAGGTTATGTGTTATTAGGATTAAGCTCATCTTATATCTTGATTGGAGTTCTTTAAGCAATTCAAGAATTTGGGCCTGAATAGTCACGTCCAAATTTGTAGTTGGTTCGTCAGCTATCAACAGTTTGGGATTATTAGATAAGCTAGTAGCTATTACTGCTCTCTGCCTCATACCACCTGATAATTCGTGCGGGTAGTTCTTGATTCTCATTTCAGGACTCGGTATAACGACTTCTCTCAAGAGCTTTATAGCGTCTTTTAAGACTTCCTTAACTCTGGCTTTCTTATGACTAGTCACTGTCTCCACTATATGTGCGCCTATAGTGTATAATGGATCTAGTGCTGACGTAGGGTCTTGAAAGACGTAAGCTATTTCGTTGCCTCTAATATCTCTAATGACTTCATCAGAAACCTTAAGTAAGTCTACTATGTCATTATTTCTCCTTCTGAAGAGAGCTGACCCATTTTCTATTCTCCCGGGATGCTCTATGAGTCTAGTTAAAGCTCTAGTAGTCACGGTCTTCCCGCAACCTGTCTCACCAACTAGAGCGACAACTTCCCCCTCATATACGTCAAACGAAACTTTAGATACCGCATTCACTACGCCAGCATACGTATAGAACTTAACTTCAAGTTCTCTCACCTTAAGTACTTGATTATCTTGAAGTAATTCTGCCATCACTTACTCACCCTCTTTAAACTCTATAGATCTCCTAGTACGCGGGTCTAGCACATCTCTCAAAGCGTCGCCGAGCAAGTTCCACCCGAGAGCTATTACAAGTAGTATGATGCCGAAGTAGAGCACTATGTGCATGGTTCTCTCAGGGAAGAAACCCCCAGCCTTAGATATGAGGTAACCTAGTTCAGGAACAGGTTCTTGAGGTCCCAGTCCTAAAAATGAGAGTGCTGCTGCAAATAGTGTTGCTGTAGCTAGATCGAACGTCATCATAACTAATATAGGAGATAGCACATTAGGTAAGATATGTTTAGTGAGTATCTTCCTTGTAGAAAGTCCTACGAGTTTAGCAGCTTCTATGAAAGGCTGCTCACGTACACTCAACACACTGCCTCTAACTATCCTGGCATAACCCGGCCACCATACAATCACCATAGCTATCCAGACCGAGATTAATGCCGCTAGCTGTGCGTACTCCTCAGGTCTTAAGCCGAAAATGAGTGAAAGGAGATCTCTAATAGGAGTATTGACCTCTAGGAAGGACCTAATTCTCTGCGGGAGTACTGAAGCGAAAGCTATAGCGAGAATTAAGCCTGGAAAAGCTATGAAGATATCAGTTAGTCTCATTATTACTTCATCTATTAAGCCCCCCTTATAACCTGCTACAAGACCTAGTAATATACCTAGCGGCGCACCAAGCAATACTACAAAAAGTGAGATAACAAATGATATTCTGAAGCCATAAAGCGAGAGTGACACTATGTCTCTGCCCCACTCATCCGTGCCGAAGACTGGATAACCCGAACACCATGGGGGCATGCAGGGAGGGCGGTACCAGAGCTCGGGATTCTCTACTACCCTGTACTCCCAGTAAGGCTCCCAGGCGAGTAGAGGTCCTATTATAGCTAGTAGCGTTACGACGAAAACTATTATGCCGCCTAAAACCCCGATCTTAGACTTGCTAAAAGCATAAGCCATTAATTTCCACTCCTTAATTCTTGAGGAATTCCTAGTACTCCAGCCAGGACTTATTTTGTCTCTTACCCAGGCATAGGAGTTTACAATTTTTACGAGTACTTCATACACTACTTTCATCTAGGCTCACCTCAATACCTTATCCGTGGGTCTATCATGGCGTATAATATGTCGACTACGAGATTAGTGATTATGTATATTATCGCGAAGAGGAATGTTGCTGCTATTATAGCTGGGAAATTAAGTCTAGTTATTGAGTCATACATATACCTACCCATTCCCGGAATATTGAATACTGTCTCGGCTATTACAGCTCCTGAAAGGAGGCCGCCGAAGTTGATTCCCAGAACTGTTATTACAGGTATCATGCCATTTTTGAATACATGCCTCCAAATCCTTAACTTTCTTAAACCTCTTGCTTTAGCGAATAACACGTACTCAGAACCTAACGCGTCTAGAAGGCTATTCCTAACAATCCTAGCTATAAACCCGCCGTTCAACAGTCCTAGCGCGAGACCGGGTAAGTAAAGCCTCTTAAAGGTATCGGCAACAACAAACCACTCACCACACATTGCTGCACCAAACATGGGAACGGAACCTATGGCGCTGACCAAGTTACCTATATAGGGGTAAGTCGCGGGTAGTGAGTTAATCCAATCTCTACAAGCTTGAGTAGGGTACGGTATGCCAGCTAAGTATGTCGTGTGAGTATAGACAAAGAAGCCTAAGATAAGAAAGTAATAGAGGACGAAAGCGGGGAGGGAACTACCTGTTAATGCGAATATTCTGACAAAGAAATCTATGTATGAGTCCTTCTTAATCGCAGCTAAAACACCTAAAGGAATCCCGATCAACACTAGAAATATGAATCCTATTAAAGCCACTTCAACAGTAACAGGAAACCTATAGAATAATTCACTGAAAACATTTCTTTGCCTAACAGGGTCTTCAAGCTGTCCGCTAAGAAGTTCCGTCACCAGAAAAATGAATTGTTCGTACCAGGGCTTATCAAACTTATATTTCTCTCTAATTTCTTGAAGTCTTTCAGGATTCATTAATTTCTCTCCCACCCAAGCCCTCACAGGGTCTGCTGGGATGGCATAAGCGATTAAGTAAGTTATTAACAATACGCCTAAAATAGTAGGTATGAAAGTGACAGCTCTTCTTAGCAGGAATGTAGCTAATCCCATGTTCCTCTCCCACTACTAAATACTAGGGTTATAAAAATTGTTTTTCCTTAAGTTAAAAAACATTAAACTATTTCTTGCTCTTTATTACGGTCTGTACCCGTAGAGTTCCTCCCATATAGATGCGTTCCAGTAGTATGGATTTATCTTCAGTAGTATGTAGCTATCTTCCTTATAGTCTGCAACATAGTAAGGTCCTGTCGAGACTGGATAATCTTTAAGTAACTTATAAGTTGGGTCTTCCTCACCTACTTTTACGTATTGAGCCCAAGCACTTGGGTCTTTTCCGCCGTTTGAAGCGCTCAACGCCTCATTATATTTCGTGCCGAGCGCATACTCCATAGGTATTATGCTTGTAACTCCAGTAGTGAATATGTGGAGTATTGGCGGGTACTGGAAGTACAGCTTAAATCTTACGACCCCTGCAGTAGGTCCTGAATACCCGAATATTCCTAGAAGTTCTTCTAAACTATTCACATCATAACTTTCTCCTTTAAAGACTGTCGATACTCCCTCGCTAACTATAGTTCTGAACTCACTTTCGCTTAAGACTGTTGAGGCATTAACGTCTATAAAGTCTGTAATCATCCAGCTTGCCGAACCCGGTAAGTTGACTCTAGCAACTCTCCATATACTAAAGAGAACGTCAGTTGCGTCTATCGGGTATGTTGTCTTGTTCCAAGGATCATAAGCGAGTACGTTACCGCGTATAACGAAGTATAGCTCGGTCCCGTCTTTACTGAAAGCCCAGGCTGCTGCAAGACCTGGCACAGGCTCTATATCTTCATACTCATAAGTAACTAGAGTACTGTAGATCTGCTGGAATATCTCCCAACCAAATGATTCGTAAGACTTGGCTGGGTCGAAAGTATCTGGCCATCCAATAGTAGCATACACGAATGTTTCTTGGTCGTTCTTTATGCCTAGTATTCCAGTATCTCTTACTGGAGCATCTGGAGTCTCCCACACTAAGTCATATCTAGCGAATGTTGTTAGCGGGTAATACATGTTCTGTACCCAGCTCCCATAGTTTCTCCCGGTTACAGCCTGACCTAACATTATCATCGGGGCTTCGTTATTGAATACTATGACTGCAGCATTGATTATAGCTTCACGCGCTTCTGGGTCTAAAACAGATCTAGATAATTTAACTAAAGCACTAACTGGCACATCTTTCCATCCAGGAGCTCCTATAGTCACCATCGATATAGGGTTAGCCCAATTTTCACTTGTTTTCTCTTCATCTAACACGTAGTTAACAATTAGTAGTGGCTTATTCGTAGGTCCTGTATAAGTCGCTCCAGTGCCTTTAGGTCCTACCACTACAATGTAATTCTTAGTGTCTACAACCCTCTCAACAGTACTTATGTAGCTACCGACTTCAGCCGGCGCCACATTCTTGAAATAGTTTAGCTCGGTGAATTCAGCTCCACCCCACACGAACGGCATTAAGTAGTTATCTGGGTCGAGGTAATCAGGTATCCAGCCTAGCAATGCTACATCAAAGTTAAAGTGATCTACTCTATCTAAGTACTGAGGCCAACTGTAAGTCTCCACAACAACCTTAAAACCTAGTCTTGACCAATAATTTTGCAAGAGTGCTGCTATCTGAGCTCTCGCCGTGTTGCCCGTGTTGTAAATTATCGTTATGGTGTAATCAGACGGGTTAAATCCTTCTATAGACGCTAATATCTCTCTAGCTTTAGTCTCGTTAAATTCATACTTGATAACCCCATACTCTGTGTAACCGAACATCCCTTTAGGTACTATAGTGTAAAGCCTTGTATAGAGTCCTCCGAAAATTTGATCTATTATAGTAGTGTAGGGAACTGCATAAGCTAGAGCTTGCCTAACCTCCGGTATGTTGAAAGGAGCCTTCATAGTGTTAATTATTATGTGTTGTATAGTCAGTCTAGGCTTCTGAGTATCAATAAGTAGTAATAGTTTATGACCGTCAACAGGCGTTAAATTCACGTCTTTCCACCTGGCTGGAGTCACGGTAGCAACGTCAACCACGCCGGCTTTATACATCTGAATTCTGGTCGACTCATCATTTGATATTATGTAAAGTACCTGAGTATGTAACTTCTTAACAATCGCAGGTGTTGTTGGTGTTGGGGTTGGTGTGGTTGTTGGTGTAGTTACTGGTGTTGTTGTTGGTGTAGTTGTGGGTGTTGTTGTGGGTGCTGGCTGGCTAGTCATATAAATCAATACAGCAGCAACAACAGCAATCAAAATAACAACACCAACAACAATAGCAAGAGTCTTACTAACAGCCCTACCCAAAGCAAGACACCTCAAGTAAAATATTTTGATCCTTAGTTAATAAATTTATTGCCTAGCATACGTCTAGAACCTACTCATTTTTAACTTCAAATTAGGTAAGAAACCTATAAAAGATTAGAGAAAATATAATTCTTTAAGTTAGGATAATTTAACTTAAAAAGGTAGTCTGTACTGGCTCGTTACTATGTTATCTATTCTTAATTTCTCTAAGACTCTCAGCGGGACTTGTAACGTTATTTGCACTATACCTGGTAGTCTGCCTATCTCTACTGCGCCGCTAATAGTAACTCTATTCCTTACCTCCTCAACACTCATCCCGAATAGTTTGGAAGCCCTAATGAAGCCTCTCGTGACTGCTTCGTTAATAGTGGGTCCAGACCCTATTACTTGTATAGGGGCTACAGGCTCTACCTCTATTTTTAATCTTCTAGCTAAACTCAAGACATGATCCCACTCGTCCTTCCTCCAGGGCTTAGCTAGAGGCGGTAAGTCTTCCTCAGGCGGTAGTAGTATGGGGCCTTCTAAACTTAAGTTCTTAATTACTGAAACCTCTACGATACTCTTAGCAGTAACGTCTGTCGTGTGTCCGGCAACCTCGCCATCTCCCTGCATAGCGTGAGCGTCTCCCGCATAAATTCCTCCACCCTCTACCTTGACAGGAACTATTAGGGTAGCACCCTCCCTCACCGAGTCTATGTCTAAGTGTCCGTCAGTAAGCCTGGTCTCATAATCTTCTTTAGTGATTGCGTAAGGGTGTGAAGCGTTTATGAGGAACCATCCAAAATCACCAGCATTGTGTGAGTCAGGTATATCGACTGCTGGTGTGCTACCTAACTGACCTAAGAAAGGTTTTATTCTAGTTGCTAACCCGACAATATCGCTCTTACCTAACACTAGTACGGGAACCTGCTTAGAATTTCTTGGGAGAACACTCCAATCAGCCGCATTCTTAGCTATATCCTCAGCTATCCTCTTATTGACTGTAATGCCGACACCCAAGCTTAAATCAAACACCATAGTATAGCCGTTAATCATCGTAAAAGGAGAGGCGGGAGCTCCACACTTCCTACACTTAACAGCATTATCTCCTATATCATCTACATAAAACTCAGGCCACGGCTCATTACATGAAGGACACTTCTTCATCACGTATGGGTCGCCAACATAACTACCTGGACGTACAGCATCAACGCCAGAGGAAGAAGCCTTAGAAAGAACTTCTATACTCAATACTCTAATGACTATAGCATCACCTACTCTAGCGCCCTCTACAGCGACAGGAACATTAACTTCGTGACCCCCCCTTATATTAGGGGTTATCATAGGACCCCAGCAACCAGGGGAAGTAACGAACACTACCCTACCGCCATCAGCAACAGGGCCTATCATCTTAGTGTGTGGTCCTATTATACCGTTAGTCTGAACATCATTATATACTTCTCTCTCGGCACTCAATACAATACCCCAAAATATGATTTTAGGGGAGGTATTTATGTATAGCTTCAAAAACTTTCTTTATCTTCAAGTTTAAAACAGTGCGCACGTTATAGCTTATTTGAGTGCTGTCTTAGCTACTGCCTCTATTATCTTGACGTAGCCCGTACACCTGCATAAGTTGCCTTCCAAGCTCTTCTTTACATCTTCTAAGGACTTGATTTTCTGCTTACTTATGGCAGCATAAGCCGTGAGTAGGAAGCCCGGCGTACAGAAACCACACTGTATCGCGCCTTCATCAACGAAGTTATTAACGAGTTCTCTGAATTTCGGGTCTTTCTCTAGTCCCTCAACCGTGACTACCTCTGCTCCCTCAACTTGCGGCGTTAAAATTAGGCAGGAAGTTACAGGGTTGCCGTCGAGTAGGACTGTGCACGTCCCGCACTCTCCCCGTTCACAACCCCTCTTAACGCTTCTCACACCTAGTTTTAGACGTAAAGTATCAAGAAGGATTTCATTAGGACTCACATCAACCTCAACTTCTTTCCCGTTTAGCTTGAACTTTACTATCATTATTTACTCACCCCCTCTAAACCAGCTCTTTCTAGAGCCTTCAGTAGAGCGTCTTTAACTAAAACTCTAGAAATGTGTTTTCTGTATTCTGCTGAAGCTCTAACATCACTTATCGGCGAGATGTCGTTCAACACAAGCTCTGACGCCTCCTCAATGACGTCACTTCTCACCTCCTTTCCTTTTAGGAAGGACTCAACACTCCTAGCTCTAACCGGTGTCGGAGCAACAGCGTTTAAAGCTATCCTCACATCTTCAATTCTCTTATTCCTTATTTTAAGGACTGCAGCTATAGCTACTACAGAAAGTGTGAAGGAATTCCTCCTACCTACCTTAACGTAAGAATAAGACCTAGCGAAGTCAGCATCGTAAGGCACTACTATCTCATGAAGTAGCTCAGTCTTGTACATTACGGTCTTCCTAGGTCCTGTGAAGAATTCTGTTATTGGTATTTCTCTTGTTCCTTCTATGCTTGTTAGTTTTATTTTTGCTTCGTGTACTAGGAGTGGTGGTGCTGAGTCAGCAGCAGGAGAAGCATTACACAAATTACCACCAACAGTAGCCATATTCCTAATCTGCCAGGAACCCAGCATCGAGGCCGCTTCAGCAAGAACCGGCAGCTTCTCTCTAATGACTGGAGACTCAACAATATCCTGCATTCTGGTTAGTGCGCCTATCCTGACCTTATCGCCTTCGTCAACTATGTATCTCAGGCTCTTAATTCCTGAGATATCTACTATTGTTTTTGGCTTATACCTACCAATCTTCAAGTCCACTACTAAGTCCGTCCCTCCTGCTAATACTTTAACGTCTTCCTTCCTGCTCAAGAGTCTTAAAGCTTCATCAAGTTCTGAAACACGCACATACTCTATCTCAGGTATCTTGTAGAACACGTGGCCTCACCCCCTCACCACACCTAAGAACTTAAGCACATTCTCAGGCGTCAGAGGTAATCTAGTTATGTTCACCCCCAACGCGTTGGCCACCGCATTAGAGAGTGCGGCAGGCATAGGTATCAAGGCCATCTCGCCAACACCCTTAGCCCCGAAAGGACCGTACTTAAAGACATCCTCTACGTAAACAGGCTTAGCTATCTCAGGAACATCTCTTATTGTTGGTATGACGTAGTCTGTTAAGTCAGGGTTTAATATCTTGCCTTTCTCGTCAAATACTAGATGCTCCATCAGGACGTAACCCATGCCCTGAACAATAGCACCCTCAACCTGTCCCTCAACTTGTTGCGGATTTATTATTCTTCCGGCGGCTAAAGCAGGCCATACCTTAAGCACCTTGACTTGCCCAGTCCAAGTATCTACCTCTACCTCACTTATTACTGTGATATAACTGTATGCTGGGTAAGCAAACCCCTGACCAACTGTGTCATCAAATTTACCTTTAGGTAAGAAGAAATATCCGGTTGCACTTAATTCAACTCCTCTAGACATTGCTTCCTTAATGAGGTCTTTCCAACTCACGTATCTTGAGGGGTCGCTCTTAACCAGAGCTTTTTCGTCTTTTAATACTACTTCCTCAGGACTCACGTTAAGCATGCTAGCCGCGAGAGAAACCAACCTCTCTCTAAGTTTCGCTGCCGCTACTAAAACCCCTATACCACCGATACTTGTTCCTCTTGAGGCGTGCGTAGCTCCAGAGTCGGGAGCGTCAGTACTTCCGAAAATCACCTTGACATGGTCTGGCGAGACACCGAGCAATTCGCAAACTATTTGTACATGTGATGAGGTAGGAGATCCCTGACCAATCTCGGTGATTCCAGTATACATAGTTACAGACCCGTCTTTCTCTATCTTAATGTAAGAGTTAGACCAATCCGGAACTCCCCTAGAGGTGCTTATGCCATGCCACGCAACACCTATACCTATGCCTCTCTTAAACCTGCCGCTCATCTCGTTAAATTTCTTGTATTCCTCATATTTCTTTCTCCACTCCGATATCTCAGCTAATTTTCTTATGGCATCACCTACCCCGACAGAATGGTCGAGGAGCTGGCCCGTAACTGTGTACTTGCCTGGCTCTAAGATGTTCTTTAGTCTGAACTCTACGGGGTCCATACCTAGCTTCTCAGCCAACTGATCCATCTGTCTTTCAACGGCGAACTGGATTGACGCATTACCAAAAGCTCTGAAAGAACCTTCATAAACCTTATTAGTGTAGACAGCATATCCATCTACCTTGGCGTTAGGCACTTCATAAGGACCTGAAGAGTGCATCGTAGCTCTCCACAATATGAAGGGCGACCTATTAGCGTACGCGCCCGTATCATGTATTATCGTCACATCAATCGCTTGCAGCTTACCATCACTGCTGGCGCCACTCTTATACTTTATTATTGCTGCTTCTCTTTTCGGATGAATAATTATTGATTCTTCCCTGCTATACAGGACGAACGCGGGCTTCTTAGTTAAGTAAGCTACTAGACCTGCCTTAGCAGCCGCTAAAGGACCCTCGTCATCTTTACCTCCGAAGCCTCCCCCAACGTAAGGAACTATTATCTTAACATAGCTGGCAGGGACCCCGAGAATTTTAGCAGTTATGTCTCTTGCTAGATGCGGATATTGGATACCTCCTATGATCGTTATTCTCCCCTCCATATCAGGTATAGCTAGTGCTGCTTCAGTCTCAAGATATATGTGGTCTTGATGATGTGTCCTGTACTCGTTTTCCACTATAATATCTGATTTACTGAAGCCCTCAACAATATCTCCTTTCCTAACTTTAGTTCTGAAAGCTATATTAGAACCCGCTTCATCATGTATCAGCACATCAGTCCTCTCCAGCGCCTCTAGAGGGTCTAGAATATAGGGTAGTGGTTCGTAACTAACCTTAACTTCTTCAGCAGCCTTTAAAGCTTTATCGTAATCAGTTGCTGCAACAAGAGCTACTACCTCACCAACGTACCTAACCTTCCTTTCCGCAAGTAATGGCTGATCAGGTAACGCATAACCGACTTGATTAACTCCTGGAATGTCTCTAGCAGTAAACACTTGATTAACTCCTGGAATCTTTAAGGCATCAGTTACATCAATATTTTTAATAATTGCGTGAGGCTCAACACTAAGAACCTGCTTAATAAAGAGCGCCTCACTCATTAAGTAATCTTCCGTATACTTGGCAGTCCCTAAAGCCTTACTCAAGGCATCAACTCTGGACACCCTCTTCCCAACAACTACGAATTCTTTGGCTTCAAGCCACTTACTAATAAGAGACTCTGGACCTACGTTGATGTGCGTCATGATATCCAACCAAGATTAACACAAGAGTAGATTAATAAATCTTATGTTAACTCGTCACAGAAAGAAAAATAGACCTTATGGAAGTCCTTCAACACCGATAATTACCTAGCGTCAGTGATGATGGATGAGGGTTGACTACGTGGCACTCTTCTTAAGCCACAGGCCCCTCGGTTCGGTGTCTACTAATCGACTGTTTCTAACTATCACATTACCTCTTAACAAGACGTACTTTATCTCTCCCCGTAACTCCCAGCCTAAGTAAGGAGTGACTTTATGCTTGTATTGTAGCCACTCTTCAGTTACTAACGTTTTCCCGTTAGGATCTACCACAACTAGATCGCCGTCGCTGCCTATTCTTATCGCACCCTTACGCGGCCATAAACCGAAGTACTTAGCAGGATTTTCTGAAGCTAACTTAGGTATCGTAGTAAGCTGTATTAAGCCTCTTAAAGCCATGTCAAGAATCACTGGGAAGAAAGTCTGAACGTTTGGAAAGCCTGCTGCTGCATCCCACACAGGCTTTAGCTTCTCTTCCCTAGCATGTGGTGCGTGGTCAGAACCTAAAGCACTTATTACGCCCTCATTAACAGCCCTAAGTAGGGATTCTCTATGCACGTTACTTCTTATTGGTGGATTAACCTTAATCAGAGTTCCATACTTCGAGTAATCATCGCTACTGAAGGTCAAGTAGTGAGGACACGTCTCACCAGTCACGTTTATGCCCTCCCTTAACGCTTCTCTAAGCAACTCAACACTCTCCCTCGACGACATATGAAGTATGTGTACTCTACCACCGGTTTTCTTAGACATCAGTATTAATTTCATGACAGCTAACTCCTCAGCTATGGGCGGTCTCGCGTCCTCATGCGCTTGCGGGTCTACCCTGCCAGAACTCTTAACCTTATTAGTAAAGTGACTTACGAGCTGGTGATCTTCTGCATGGAAAGCTACAGTAATTCCAAGTCTCGATGCCTTGCTAAGTATCTCGTAAAGAGAGCCCTCACTCGGTGGCGGTATATTGCCTGTAGTAGGGCCTAGGAAGACCTTGAATCCCACGGCACCAGCACCCATTAAGTCTTCAATTAAATGTGTGTTTGAGTCGTGCAATACTCCGTACAACGCGAAATCTACGTACGCCTTACTCTTAAGCAGTTCTGCCTTATTAACTAACTTCTGTGGCTCATCTACTGGCGGCAAAGTATTAGGTTGCTCAATGACTGTCGTAACGCCGCCTACGGCAGCAGCCACAGTTCCATGCGTGAAATCATCTTTATACTCTAACCCAGGCTCTCTCATGTGAACGTGCTCGTCAACAAGACCTGGAAAGACGAGTAACCCATTAACGTCAAGAACCTCATTAACACTCTCAGGACTTAAGTCCTTACCTAAAGCTACTATCTTACCTTCAACTATCTTTATATCAGCTCTGAGAATACCTTCAGGAGTTACTATTAAGCCACCTTTCACTAACAGACTATCTTGATACGTACGAGACACTTAAATCACCACATTAAACTATTAAAGAACCTTTATTAAGATGTAGTCCTAAACAAGACTCTCCGGACTTCCCTTACGAAGCAATAATCTTATGTTCTCTAGGTCTCCTCACATACACCCTCGTCTTAATTAACCACAAACCAGCTATAACAGCCACTAAAGAAATAGAACTAATTAACAAGTCAATCGTAGTTTTTGAGATGACAGATATGTATATTTCTCGAATAGCTATTACCACAGCTGTTTCCATCAAAACTATTAAGTACTCCTCACCTCTAACAGCTAACACACTCCTCAAAAGCTCAGAAAATATGAAGAGTAGAAGTATATAATCAACTATAAGCTTCAACTCATTGATTGTCGAAGTATAAGAGATTAAGGTTCCTAAGTCTCTCACCAAATAATACGTTGTTACTGCTATCATGATCCCTAACGCTACTAAAATCACTACGTCAATAACGTACATTATAATGTTTACGATTTTTCTAGCTCTCGCGTGTGTAGCTGAGAGACCCATTAACCCACCTTAAGATATTACTCACTTTGTTTAAATAAAAATTGCGTTTGTTGTAGTAGGTTGTCACGACTTACTATCTGGTTTTAGAAGTCTTTAATTCACTAGCTTTTTTAACCGCCTTAATTATGTTGACGTATCCTGTACACCTGCAGAGATTGCCTCTCAAGAATTCTTTGATCTCCTCCTCAGTAGGTTTCTGATTAATCCTCAGTAAGTACTCACTCATTATTATGAAGCCAGGTATGCAGTAGCCACACTGTATCGCGCCTTCTTCTACGAAGGCTTCTTGAACCTCGCTTAACTCATCACCTCTAGAGATACCCTCAACGGTCGTTATTTCCTTACCGTTAGCGTCTACTGCTAAGGTCAAACACGAGAGTATAGGTTCCCCGTCAAGCAATACTGTGCAGGCACCGCACTCTCCTATGCCACAGACGTACTTAGTACCCGTCAGCTTTAATTTATCTCTCAACACGTTTATCAGTAATTCGTTAGGTTTAACATCTAATGTTATAGGCTCGCCATTGACTCTGAAAGTGATTTTCACCATTTAAGTCACCTCCTCACCCTCTCTAATGACTTAATGAGTGAGTCGTAAACCAAAACCTTCGAGACTTCTCTCCTATACCAGGCACTCCCCCTCACATCATCTATAGGACTAATCTCACCAACTACTAAACTAGCTGCTTCTCTCAAGATCTCTTCATCAACTCTCCTACCGATTAATGCCGCCTCACATCTCTTAGCCCTGACGGGGCGAGGAGCTACTGAACCTAGAGCTATCTTGACGTCTTTTATCATATTATCTTCTACCTCAACGTACGTTGCCGCACTAGCTATAGCTAAATCCATAGCTACTCTGCTTACCTTAATGAAGGATGACTTCCCCCTCTTCCTAGGTATTATGATCTCGTGGAGTAGTTCGTAAGGCTTCATGACTGTCGTTCCAGGTCCTGTGAAGAATTCTGTTATTGGTATTTCTCTTGTTCCTTCTATGCTTGTTAGTTTTATTTTTGCTTCGTGTACTAGGAGTGGTGGTGCTGAGTCAGCAGCAGGAGAAGCATTACACAAATTACCACCAACAGTAGCCATATTCCTAATCTGTACACTACCCATAGACTTAACAGCATCGTACAACGCGGGCACTTCCTCTCTCACTGAGTCAGACTTTTCTAGGTCGCGCCACGTAGTCAAAGCTCCTATACGTATTGAGTCCTTATCTGTTTTTATGTACCTTAACTCCTTGATGCGCTTAATATTAATTATGTATTTGGGTTCAATAGCTCGGACCTTCATCTTAACTAGAAGATCAGTCCCTCCAGCAAGAATCCTCGCTTCATTACCGTAGGTTTTTAGTAGCTGGAGGGCTTCCTCAAGACTTTCTGGCTCAAAATACTGAAACTCAAAAGGTATTATCTTAGTGTTTCTCAGAGTGATTGGGACTGGCCTTACCTCACGACTCATAACCCACCACCTCCCTTCTCTTTAATAGCCTTTAGTAACTTGTCTGGAGTCATTGGCAACTCATAAATCCTCACTCCCACAGCGTTATAGACGGCGTTTGCTATAGCTCCTACGGCGGGATTCATCGCCGCCTCACCCAAGCCTTTAGCTCCAAAAGGTCCCGTAGGCTCGTACGTGTTGGCTAATATTACCTTAAAGTCCTCAACATATGGAATGTCTTGAGCTGTAGGAATCTTATAATCTGTTATGAGACCCCTACTAAGTAACTCGCCGGTCTCCGGGTTGTAAGGAGTATCCTCAATGAAGGCCATACCCCAAGCCATGGCAAACCCTCCGTGCAGCTGACCCTCAACAAGGTCTCTGTTTATAGGCGTGCCTACGTCTGCTCCAGCAACTACCCTAACAGGTCTTACCTTACCTGTCCAGGTATCGACCTCTACCTCAACATAATAGACTGTGAAGCTCGGAGGAGCTGACGTGGCCCTATAAGAAACTACAGCAGCTATAGTACCCCAATTCCTTTGCCAGGCAGTCCTCGCCAGATCTTTGAGAGTTATCTTAACGTCTGGAGAACCCTCCACATAAATAATCGTCTGTTTCATCTCCTCATCATATCTTATCTTTAAGGCCTCCGGATTAACGACTTTATTCAGTAACCTAGTTGCGTACTCAAATATCTTCTGCTTAACTAACTGTGCCGCTCTCCTAGCAGCCTCACCGCCGACGTAAGTACCTCTTGACGCATGTGTACACACGTCGTAGGGAGTATTCTCTGTAGTAGCTGTAGCAAGACTTATTGACTCTGGAGGGACACCAAGTTCTTCAGCTATGATCTTGACGTGCGCGTCGAGAGTTCCTCCACCATGGTCTTGGAGGGCTGTTATATACTCTAGTGTTCCGTCTTCATTTAATCTCAGAACAGCGCCGGAGTAGTCGATTACTTCACCTGATATAGGTCCTCCTGCGCCGGAAGTATGGAATCCTCTGCCAACACCTATCCCTCTCCTAAACCTCCCTTTCTTGTCTTCAGGTCTTCCTCTACTCTCCCACCCAATTAATTCTTTACCCTTAGCCAGCAGTTCCGGGACGCCGTCAGACTTTATTACAGACCTGACAGTAGGTCCCTGACCCCAGAAGACGTCTCCTAATCCTACATAATTCTTTAACCTCAAATCAATTGGGTCTATACCTAGCTTCTCAGCTAACTCATCCATAATGACCTCAACAGCCCAAGTCACTTCAGGAGCTCCATAACCTCTTAAAGCGCATCCAGGCACTTTATTCGTGTAGACTGCCTTACCTATGTACCTTATGTTCTTCCACTTATACAGAGAAACGAACCAACCTAGTGAAGTCCCTAGCAGGGGATATGGCTGGATTTGGTGAGCACCTACATCAAGTATATTCTCAAACTCAGCACCAACTAACGTCCCATCTTTCTTAGCACCGACTTTTATTCTGAAGTGGAAAGTAAAGTTAGAATGGTCGAGCATGTCTTCCTCTCTAGTGTAAGCGAGCTTCACAGGCTTTCCAGCTTTAAGACATAACGCTACAGCTATGGGGACGAGAACATTCGTCTGTATACTCGACCCGAAACTACCGCCTATCGGGACCTTAACTACGTTTATCTTACTTAAGGGGATCCCGAATATCTGATGGATAAGTATTCTCGTGTTATGTATTGTTTGCGTTGTCGTGTATATTGTTATCTTTCCATCAGCTTCAGGAACGCATAAAACCGCTTTCGGCTCTAGCTGCATGTGGTATCTCTTACCTGTCTTAAAGAATCTCTCTATCACGATGTCAGCTTCCTTAAAAGCCTTATCAACGTCTCCTTCAACGTAGTTTAAGGTAGCAGCTATATTATTCTCTACCTTAATCCACTCATCACCTTTCATTATCTTCTCGTGAATTGGCGGGCTTTCAGCACTCATGGCTTTAAACGGGTCTAACACCGGTTCGTAAACCCTCTCAACCTCAAATCTGATTGACTCAGCAGCCTTCTGAGCTAGCTCCTCAGTCGGTGCGGCAACAGCGGCTATAGGGTCGCCGAGATACCTGGGCTTCTTAGTGAGGACGTAGTGATCTTTAAAAGTAACTTCATTTATGCTAACAAGTCTAGGGTTGAAAGGCTTCTGAGGAACGTCATCCGGAGTTATGACGACAGCACCTAGCCTCACAGCCTCGCTAACGTCAAAACTCTTAATGTCCGCGAAAGCATAGGGGCTCCTAACTATCCTGCCTATAAGCATTCCAGGAACCTCTAAATCATTAGTGAATTTAAGAAGACCCTTAACCTTGACTAAGGCATCCTTCCTCAGAGTCTTTGAATTAATAAAGGAAACCTTAGCACTCAATTTAATCATCCCAAGACCTTAATGAACACGGGTAATTAAGCTTTATCGACGTGACACCCTCCAAACAGAACACAGAGTTCCAGGTCACGGACACCCTTCAAGCCTGACAGCACGAGACTCACATACGGTCTCTCTAGGAAGCTCGAGAGACCGCTCTCAACACTTCTCAGGCACTCCCACACCAACGCAAAAACCTTAAAAACTTAACACACAGAAACTGTTTTCCCATACTAAACTTAAGTCATTGAAGGCTCATACTGATGATTAGGTCTTGTGAGATTTATTAGTTCCGGTACGAAACTAAGTTTCGGTGCGGAACCATGAAGCTATTCGACCTACAGCCTAAGTATAGTAGGAAAGATTTGTTTGATAGAACTAGAGAATTAAGTGAGTTGCATAGAGCTATTGACCGCGGCTATCCTATAGTCGCGCTCCTAGGGATTAAGCGTATTGGGAAGACTAGCGTTTTAAAGACTTTTCTCAACGAGGTGTACGGGATCTACGTTGATTTAAGAGGTGTCGTTAGGAGAGCTGATTTGGAAGTCAAGGTGACAGACTCTATAAGTAGTTCTTTAAGAAAAGTCAGAAAATTCGTGGAAGGTATCAGAGGAGTTAGTGTAGCTGGCTTCTCAGTAGAGATTAAGTGGAGAGGTAGTGACTCAGTAAGTCTTGCTGGACTATTAAGTGAGATTAACAAGAAAAAGAAAAGATTTGTCGTCGCTTTAGATGAAGTACAATCGGTTAAGCCCCCTCTCTCTGCTGAATTAAGAAACCTACTAGCTTACGGGTACGACAACCTAGAAAACATATCATTCATAGTAGCAGGGTCTGAGATTGGCATGTTACGTGATTTCCTAGGGTGTGAGAATCCCGGGTCACCGCTGTATGGGAGGTATATCTACGAAATACACATTGATAGATTCAGCGAGAAAGAGTCAAGAGAATTTCTTGAGAGAGGGTTTAGAGAGGAAGGTGTTGAACCACCTGCGGAAGTAATCGATCAAGCTGTTGAGTTCTTTGACGGAATAGTTGGGTGGCTCGTGTTTTTCGGTAGAAAATACGTTGACGGATACAGAGACATAGAAACCCTGAAGAATATAGCCGTAGAGCTCGCGCGTGAGGAACTAACCAAGCTAAACTATAGGGAGAGAGCAGTACTTAAAGCCATAGCAAGCGGACACAGAACGTGGAGTAGTGTGCGCAAACACGTAACAGAAAATTATGGTGTTACTATACCTAAAGCAACACTAACTAGAATCGTGACGAAACTAGAACGTTTAAGCATAGTAAAGAACTACGAATTCCAAGACCCAGTCTATAGAGAAGCTTCTAAAAAATTAAGACCATAGTTAGTCTCGCAACTTTATGAATTCCCTCCATCACGAGCTACTAAGTGTTTCTTCTCTCTGATCATTCCTTGTCTACTGCTTTAGGCTTCGCGAGTCATCTAAAATAGCTTGTCACAGTTTTTCTGAGTTCCTCACTGTAGTAGTCCGCGAGTCTTGGAAACGCGGGTTGCTAATCAGTTTATTAAGGCATTAAGCTCCACACAATTTATCCGCTGGCTTATGCCTGACCTCATTAGGGACACTAAGATGTCTGGGGAGCCGGAAACAGCCGCTTACCCTGATGGCGCGTATGTCTGTAGATTGTTGAGGCTTGATAAGTGTTTATTTAAGAACTTAACGTATGAAACAAGGAAAACATCAAAACTGTTTCAAGGATCTTAAAGCCTCAGGACTTAAGAGTACACAGCATAGACAAGCTCAGCAGGCCTAAAACGTCTGAGATAGGAGAATTTATAAGGCCGGATAAAGTAAGCTAGTAGGTGATTTAATTGCCTGATATAGTGACTCTCATAGTTTTAGGCTTATTTGTGGTTGTCGTCCTCGTTATTATATTGACGCATTTAAAGATAGTGCCTGAGTATAAAAGGCTCGTCGTTTTCAGATTAGGAAAGATAATAGGTATTAAGGGTCCTGGGCTAGTGTTTCTGGTGCCCATAATAGACTCAGGTACTTGGATTGATTTAAGAGAGATGGTTCTTGATATACCTCCTCAGACCTGTATTACTAAGGATAACGCGCCCGTGAATATAGATTTACTAATATACATGAAGGTTTTCGACCCAGAACTTGCGGTTAAATCAGTTCAGAACTTCGTCATGGCGTCTACAGGTATAGCAGTAACTACGCTCAGGGCGATAGTAGGGGACTTGCTGTTAGATGATGTCTTAGCACGTAGAGACTACATAAATCAAACACTCAGAGCTAAACTAGATGAGGTGACTGACAGGTGGGGAATAAAGATAACTTCCGTGGAAATCAAGGAAATAAAGCCGCCGAGTGAGGTTCAGGAAGCGATGATTAAGCAGATGGCTGCCGAAAGGACTAAGAGAGCTATGATACTTGAGGCTGAGGGCAAGAAGCAGTCAGCAATACTTGAAGCTGAAGGCTATAGAGAGTCGAGAATCAAGAAAGCAGAAGGCGATATGCAGGCAGCAATACTTGAAGCCGAAGGAAAGAGGAGAGCCCTACTAGAGATTGAGGAAGCTGCTAGGCAATTAACTCATAACACACTACTCCTCAAGTATTACGAAACTCTTGAGAAGATAGCTGTTGCGCCGTCTTCAAAGATACTGATACCAATGGAGGTAAGCAAGTTCTTAACCAGAGTTAGTGAGTTTTTAGGGAAAGAATAGCGTTGAAAAGAATAATTCATTTTTAGATTATTAGTCTTCTCATTTAATAAGTTCTGGCCTCAAGTAGAGCTTCAGAGAAGAATTACTTAGATCAGGATACCTGACCTCAAGACATGCTAGAGCGCCTGGGCTTAAGTAAATTCTAAAACCGCCTAATAATTCTTGAATAACTTCTTCAAGGCTTGGTGAGTGACCGACTAGCATAACAACGTCCTTGTTGTCGAGACTCATTGAGTTAAGTAAATGTCTGAGATTATCTAAACTAAAATACTCAGGCAGTAACTCATCCCTTTGAAGGACCTCACTAACTCCCAGAATCCCGGCCACTATCTCAGCAGTTTCTAAAGCTCTCTTAAGAGGGCTGGAAACAACGTATCTAGGCTTTAGACCAAGAACACTAGCCACCTTAATTACTTGAAGACGTCCATCTTGAGTAAGAGACCTCTCGTCATCTGAGACTCCAGGCTTTTTAGGCTCGGCTTCGCCGTGACGCATTAGAGCGATTAACACGAGTGCCTGCCCTCAGAACTTTTCAAGAGCTCTCTTAACTTTTATTTCTTTCTAAAAGCTTCTAAATACTTTATTATCTCCTCATACGTTGTCCCGTTAAGTAACCCGTCATTCTTTAAGACGTTGAAGAGCTGGCGTGCCGTCATCACGTAATGATATCTCATCCCGAGAGCTCTTACCCTATCTTCAGCTCCTTGCTCTCTATCTACCACGACTAGAGCCCCTGTAGGAATAGCCCCCGAGTTTCGCAGTATCTCATATGTTTTTATTATTGAGTCACCTGTTGTGGCCACGTCGTCAACTATGAGTGAGGACTTACCCTCTACCTCTCCTTCAACCTGACTAAGCGTCCCGTGATCTTTTTTCTCGAGCCTGACGTAAGCCATGGGCTTATTAGTGACAGCAGCCACGAAAGCTGCTAGAGCCACTCCTGAAGTCGCTACACCTACTAAGACATCGTATTGTGATAAATCAACTTTCTTAGTCACCTCATATATTATCAGCTTCATTATTTTAGGATAGCTGTATATCCTCCTCATGTCTATATAAAATGGTGACGTTATTCCAGAGCTTAAGACGAAAGACCCTATCTTAACAACACCTGCTTTGTATAGTTCGTGAATTAACTCCTGCATTCTCTAACCCTCTTTTCCTGCTCGTAAATAATCTTCTTGAGAGTCTCCTTAGGGTTTGAGGAACTAGTCACAGCCCGCCCTACTATCTCGTAGTCGGCACCAGAACATATTGCACTACCTGGTTCGGCGCCCTGAGCACCAACACCTGGCGAGAGTATTCTTAATTCGCTACCAGCTAATTCTCTGACCTTACTAATTACTTCTCTCCTAGTAGCTGGTGCCACAACACCCCAGACACGTAGTTCCAAAGCCATGCTAACAAACTCACTCAAGTGTTTATCAATAAACTCTGTTGAACCCGGATGACTCATAGAAACCACTAATATCGGCTTAATCCCTAATTCCTCAGATTTTCTGACGAGAGAGTCTAGCGCTCCATACTTACCAACAAAAGCGTGAGATATCACTGCATCTACGTCTGCATCCGCTAGGACCTCAACTACGTAAGACATGATATCTCCTATGTCGGCTAGCTTAAGGTCTGCTATCAGAGGCTTACTGCTCGCACTAAATAGGTCTCTCAACTTGCTTACTCCAGTTCTTAATACTAACGGAAGCCCTACCTTAAACGAGGAAACCAACTCCTCTAAGCAATCAACACGTTCTTTAACCCAGCTCTCGAGCTCCACCCTCGGTGGAGGGTCTAACGCTACTACTACTTTACTCAAATGCCCACTTAAAAAACTACAGAAAAGCTAATAAGCTTTTAGCCGCTCGTAACGACACTACTTAAATCAACATTGATAATCTTGAGTCTAGGAGGAAGTGAAGGCTCTACAGACAGGCTAGAATAGCAAGCTGAAGACTTTCCTTAATCTATCGCTAGGCGGGTGGAGCAGGCAGGATGTTATGAGGCGAGATTCTAGTTCTGTATTAGGTCTCTCAAATATATATGTTGCTGAAGCTATCTTATTTGGGACTATGACGAGCATTACTTTAAAGTATAGCTTAGTTCTTTGGTCTGTTCTGTTTGTAGGGCTCATTATAATTTCCACGACAACTTCTATAGCTTTGCCGCAGGGTAAAGTGGGTGTTGTTGCTGAATTGACATCAACTATTGATGGGGGTGCAGTCGAGGTTGTTTCTCGCGCGGTGAGCGAGGCTGTCAGCAGGTCTTCCATATTGATACTGTATATAGACAGTTATGGGGGGTACTTAGCGGCAGCCGACTCTATAATAAAGATAGTTATGGAGTCTGGAGTAACAACATACGTTTATATACCTCCAGGAGGTAAAGCTGCTTCCGCAGGGTCTTTAATAGCTTTGTTAGGTAGAAGAGTCTTCATGGGTGAAGCATCAACTATAGGTGCTGCGCAGCCAAGTCCCTCAGACGAGAAAACTGTCAATTATGTTGCGGCCAGGTTTAGGTCTCTAGCTATTATAGCTTTTAAAGGTAACGAAACGTTAGTAAGAGTTGCTGAGGAATTCGTAACTAAGAATAAAGTTTTGAGCGCTGCTGAAGCAGTAGCACTAGGTTTTGCCGAGCCCGCTAATAGCTTAGAAGAAGTAAAGCAGCGGTTAGGACTTGACGAGCTAGTAGTAGTTGGCTATACTGCCTGGAACCACCTAATATCTGTATTCTCAGCACCTATAGTGAGCTCAATAGCTCTCATGGTAGGCATAGCCTTAATATTCGTTGAGTTCGTTCAAGCAGGTTTTCAGGGGTATGCAATCGCTGGTGTTATTTTAATTCTAATCTCGCTATACGCTATGTCAGTAGTCCCCGTGAGTTTCTTCGCCCTCTCACTACTTGTACTAGGACTTATTCTCCTTCTCATAGAGATACTGACCCCAGGATTTGGAGCTTTCGGTATAACCGGACTTATACTCATGTTTGTTGGAGTTTACGAAATAATAACTAGCGAGTCTTTCGGAATCCCGTCTACATTACCACTAGCTGTTGCTACAGGCTTCGCAATGTTGGGAGGATTAATGATTTACATAGGTTACGAGGCTGGAAAAGCAAGAAGACTTAAGACCAAGACACTCCGTGAAAAACTAGTTGGTGAAGTCGGAGTAAGTAAGACTAGATTAACGCGTGAGACTCCGGGCGTGGTTTACGTGCTGGGTGAAGACTGGACAGCATACTCTGTTGATGAAGTAATAGAGCCTGGAACTAAGGTTAGAGTAACTGATGTTAAGGGCCTGACACTCTATGTTTCCAAAATTGGTGAGTCCACTAATGAATCAAGAGCTAAACTACAAGAAAGCTAGAGAAGAATTGAGGAGGAGGATATGGGATTTAATGGAAGCAACTAACATAGCTAGATTTCCGAGACCGGTACATGGCAGAATACCGAACTTCGTGGGCGCTGAGCAGTCTGCGTTAAACCTGCTTAAACACGACTTAACTAAGGCAGTCAAAGTAGTTAAGGTAAATCCTGATGCACCTCAAAGAGCTGTACGTGAGTTAATGCTTCGCACACACGTGAAAGTCGTAATGCCAACACCAAGGATATCAGAGGGCTTCCTACTGTTAGACCCTGACAAAATACCTGAAAACATGTACGGGGTAGCATCAACTATACAGGGAGCTTTCAAGTATGGTGAACGCGTAGACCTGCAAAACCTGCCAAGAATAGACTTAATTGTGGCTGGGTCTGTTGTCGTTGACGTGTTTGGCGGGAGATTAGGTAAGGGTGAGGGATACTCGGAACTCGAGTACGGGATTCTCATAGAATGCAAGAGAATCTCTCCTGAGACCCCGATAATGACGACAGTTCACGACATTCAGGTAATCACGTATAGAATACCGCTGGAGCCGTGGGACTTCACAGTCGACTGGATAGTGACACCCACTAAAAGTATGCGGGCTAGAGGACCTAAAGTAAGGCCTAAAGGAATTCTCTGGGAGTACTTAGAAAAAGATAAGTTAGTGAAAATACCCGTACTAGGAATGTTGCTGAAACAGGGAGGTTGCTGAGAAGCTATCCCGTATTGAGGGTCATCTAGCTACACTCTCCGAAACTCTTTAAGTACTTCCTTAATCTTGTTTTATGAGGTCTTCACTTCTCGGGAGTGCGAACCTCAAGAGAGCTATAACCCCTCCAAACCCCTTTAACTTAAGGGCTAGTGGGGACTCTGCTGGAATTATCCTGACACTACCTCCTTTCTCTTCAACTACGTTAAAGATCTTCTCTATGCGTTCGTATTCGTCAGAAGTAAGTAAGTCTTCACTTACGAGTAGAATGTCTACAGCGTTGCTTAGTGCCGCGAACTCAACGTCTCTTAAACCATATGCTATCCTTTCAGGGTCTGACATAAGTAGTTTCAGGAATTTTTCTAGTATTTCTTCACCTTCAACAATCACGAACTCTTGAAGTAAGCCTTTCACAGAATCTCTCTTGAGTAGTTCTTGTATCCCTGCTCTACCACCTATAGAGACAGAGTCTGTAAATATCTTTAGTTTGCCCCTAATTCGTGTTTTAAGTTCTTTAGTTAAAGCTTCTCTGAGAACTGTGGGGGAGCCTACTATCAGGAAATCTATTTTCTCAGACTCTAAATACCTAACTACTTCCTCAGCGATTAGAGTAGCCATGCTCTCAATAGATGACTCATCATCACTCCTTATACCGGGGAGTGTTAAATCATTTAAGAATCTTATTCCCTGATCGTAGAGAATAGCTAAAGAAACCTCATCAAAATCAGCGGCTACTAGTAACGCTCTAAATCTCCTCCTATTTGAAAGAGACTCTAATCTCCTCAGCAACGCCTGACTTATTGATTCTTTAAATAAAGTTATTTCACTCCCTACATCAACGTTCAACGTGTGGTGAGAGCCTCTTAACCCATATTCTTCAGGGCCCTCGACTATAATTCCATGTATTCTTAACCTGCTAGCGAACGGTTGAAAATAAAGCTTCTCGACCTTAATAGCTAGGGTCATGGGCAGTCTCCTCTTACCCTCACCATCAACTTTCACGTCTCTTAAAGTCTTAGAGACTACGACATCTCCTGCTTTAATGATGTTTTTCAGTATCCATAAGTCATCAACATCTTCTATCCTGACCTTAACCCAACCCTTCCTCAAGTCTTTGTCAATTATTTTCAACGATTACATGACACCAAATTTATTCGGTTTAAGACTATATTAAGCAACGAATTAAGCTTCAGCGACTACATAGCTAACCTCCTCTCTCCTTTAAAGGATAGGTGAGCCTCACACTGAAGAGCGGGATTTCCAGCTGACTTAAGAGTTCTGAAGACCGTATCCTATGAATTAGTTAGGGCCGAATAGAAAGTATGAAGGAGGTACTAGTGTTCAGAGTCAAAACACTCAAGCAATATGTGAAAAGGAAGGGCGCAGGCAATCGCTTATAAGAGGATCTATATATTAAGTATGGGGTGCGCATAATGGATAACAACCTTGATTACTTCTTCTTTCCTGAAAGCGTTGCTGTAGTTGGTGCGTCTAAAACTCCTGGTAAGGTAGGTTATGAGCTTCTTAGAAACTTAGCTGAGTTCTATAAGGGTAGGCTCTATCCAGTCAATCCAGCAGCTGATGAGATCCTAGGTTTTAAAGCCTACCCGTCAATTAAGGCAATACCAGACAGAGTTGACGTGGCAGTTATCTCGGTTCCTGCTGAGAAAGTTCCTGAAGTAGCTGTTGACGCTGGAGAAGCAGGAGTTAAGGGACTTATAGTGATATCAGGAGGTTTTAAAGAAGTCGGGCATGAGGGTGTTGAGAGAGAGAAGAAGTTGGTTGATGTTGTGAGGAAGTACGGGATGAGGTTGATAGGTCCAAACTGTGTTGGGGTTTACGTCCCTAAATCTGGGATGAACACTCTGTTTCTGCCTAAGACTAGGCAGGGCTTCCCACCACACGGGCATATAGCATTTGTCTCTCAGTCAGGAGCTTTCGGGTCAGCAGTATTAGATTGGGCAGCACTGAGAGGCCTTGGAATAAGTAAGTTTGTCAGCTACGGTAATAAGGCAGACGTAGACGATGACGACCTCCTAGAGTATCTTAAGAAAGACCCTGATACGAGAGTAATAACAATGTATATTGAGGGTGTTGAGGATGGCAAGTCTTTCTTTAAGGCGTTAAAAGACACTACTCCAGTTAAGCCTGTAATTATTCTTAAGTCGGGCAGGACTGAAGCCGGGGCTAGAGCTGCTTCATCGCATACGGGGGCTCTCGCGGGTCAAGACAAGGTATATGACGCCGCTTTTAAGCAGGCAGGAGTCTTAAGAGCTTACGGAATGGAAGAACTTTTTGACATGGCTTTAGCTCTAGCTCTCCAACCACCATCACACGGTCCTAGGGTTGCTGTCTTAACTGTGGGTGGGGGTTCCGGAGTGATGGCTACTGACGCGTTATCTGATTTAGGACTTCAAGTACCTAAGCTTAGTGACAAGACTGTTGAGAAGTTGAGGAGAGTCTTGCTACCTATAGCTTCCCCCTATAATCCTGTGGACGTGACCGGCTCAGCAAGAGACGAACACTTAATCCAGGCCGCAGAAATACTAATGAAGTCTGGTGAAGTAGACATAATACTCTGGTTACCGTACTACATCGTGCCAGGCATCACAGACAAGCTAAATCCAGAATTCGTGAAACTAGTTAATGAAATTAACGACACTCTTCAGTATCCGATACCTATAGTAGGAGTAGCTACAGGAGGCTCCTACACAGTAAAATACTCTGCTGAAGCTGAGTCAATGGGAATACCGATGTACCTCTCGCCTGAGAGAGCTGCTAAAGCAGTTAAGGCTTTAGTAGATTACGGTAGCTGGCTAAAAACTGTAGGGACATTTAGCGAATACATAGAGAATCTCAGGAAAAGACAACTTTCGTAGTGGGTGCTGGAATAAATTAACTTAAGATAAGGTTTTCGAGCGTCAGCACAAATTACGTACTAGAAGATTTAGAAAAGCTTAAATAACTATATATCTATAGATATATAGGTAGATAGAATGTTCCCGAGAAGAAGTATGTTTAGAGGTTATATGAAGCTAATAACTCTTTATGTTCTGAAAGATCAGCCTAAACACGTGTATGGATTAATTAAATCACTTGAAGACTTGATTGGTGTTAGGCCAAGCACCGGAGTTATATATCCTATTCTGAAGAGCTCAATTCGTGATGGGCTAGTAAGTGTAGAGACTTTATCAACTGAAAGCAAAGAAACGAAAGTGTATAAACTGAGTGAAGAGGGTCTCAAGTATTTAGAATTGCATGAGAGTGATCTTAAGAAAGCCTTAAAACTTGCTGAGTCTTTCAAGAAGTTCAGATTAGCAGGCTGTGATAAGCTTCTTGATCTTGTTAAAGAGATAATACTGAATGCTGGGAGACTTAATGACGCAGAATTACTGGAGCTCAGAAAAGCAATAACAGAGTTCGAAGCAAGAGTTCTCGAGATATTAGTGACGTCTAGGGGTGTTTCAGAGTGAGTGAGGTAGTAGAGGTTGAGGAGCTAGTTAAACGTTTCAAGGACGTCATAGCAGTAAATAATATATCTTTCGTCGTGAAGAGAGGAGAGATATATGGGTTGTTAGGACCTAACGGTGCTGGGAAAACCACGACTATTCACATACTGACGACACTTCTTAGACCGACATCAGGCAGAGTTTACGTGGCTGGATATGACGTGCTTAGAGAACCAGATAAGGTGAGGAGGAAGATAGGGATTGTGTTTCAAGACCCTAGCTTAGATAATCAGCTAACAGCGTATGATAATATGTACGTACATGGGAGACTTTATGGACTGAGTGGAGAGTCCTTGAAGAAGAGAATCTTTGAGCTACTTGAATTTGTTGACTTAAGCGAGTTTGCTTACAAACAGGTAAAGAACTTCTCAGGAGGTATGAGGAGGAGGCTAGAAATAGCTAGGTCGCTACTTCAGGAGCCAGAGATTCTCTTTCTTGATGAACCCACAATAGGTCTAGACCCTCAGACTAGAGCCAAGATATGGGATTATATAGTGAGCATCAAGAAAGAGAAAAACATTACTATAATAATGACAACTCACTACATGGATGAAGCTGAAGAGCTGTGTGATAGGATCTCTATAATGGATAAAGGAAAAATAATAGCTGAGGGAACTGCTGAAGAACTTAAATCGATTCTAGGTTCTGATGTAGTGTATGTTAAGTTCATGGACGGTAGTAGAGTGTCGTGTCTTGAGTCTCGCATCATAGATAGGTGCAGTAAAATTCAGGATGGTGTGCTGGAGCTAGTGGTTAAGGATGCTGCTTCCGCAATTCCTGAGATTTTTGATGTAGCCAATAAAATGAACCTCAAGATAGTTGAGGTTAGTTATAGGAGACCAACACTTAATGAAGTCTTTATACACTTAACAGGTAAGGAATTGAGAGATTCGTTAGATGAGACGCATCAAGTAGTTCCGCGAGGTATTAGGAGGTGGCAGTAATGAATGGGTTCTTGACAATGACTTACAGGCAGTTGAAGAGATTCATTAATGCTAGGTCTAGAGTACTTATGTCTATAGTCAACCCAGTCATGTGGCTAGTTTTCTTTGGTCTCGGCTGGAGCAACGTGTTTAACTTCCCTGGCGCTAAAACAATATTTGGTGGTCTAGACTACCTTACTTACTTAGCATCAGGCATGGTAGCTATGACGATAATGATGGGGTCTTTCATTAGTGGCGTCTCCGTGATATGGGATAAGCAATTCGGTTTCCTTAAGGAGACTCTCGTAGCGCCTGTTTCTAGGGCAGAAGTGATACTTGGCAGAGCTTTCGGGGACTCCCTAGTTACGGTCTCACAGGGAATTATAATACTAGTCTTGATGTATTTCATAGCCCCCCAAATTAATTTAATGGGTGCTCTCCCGGCCTTCTGCTACGGGTTATTACTCTCTATGGGTTTCACATCTTTTGGGATAATGCTTTCTTTAAAGCTATCAAGTAGTGAAGGGTTCCAAATGATAGTAAATTTAATAACTATGCCACTTCTCTTTATGAGCGGTGTTTTCTACCCAATAGATAATCTCCCTGAATGGATGAAAGTGATAGCTTACGTTAATCCAATGACGTACGCGGTAGACGGCATGAGATACTGGCTGACTAATACTTCTAGATTTGATCCTCTAATTGATGTTGGGGTGTTGAGTCTACTGACTTCCGTACTGGTCTTACTAGCTGTTAGAGTATACAGTAAAACAACAATTGAGGATTGACTCATTCTTGATTTACTAATAACGTTTTCCTTATTTCCTTTATACTGTTACCATAGAGACTAGTGCCTAGTGCAACTGTTTTGGGTTTTGTAAAGGTTTGTAATGAGTTGATGTAGGTTGCTTTATTGTGGGTTGAGCTTGCTCACGATGTGGGTGTGTAGTGAAGACCCGAGTAGGTGGGGTATCTAAAACCAGTATGTGGGGGTTTCCCCACAGCAATGAACCCGATGAGGGTGAGCTGTGGGTGGGGTTACCCTGAACGGGTGGAGACCAATGATAAGACCTCCAATGAAAAGGGGCCTGAGGTCAGTGAAGCCAAGGGTCGATATCAAACAACATGAAACCCAAACCCTATGTACAGCCCTAACTAGTTGAGGGAATTAAGAGCAGGCTTAAGTAGTTCCTTATCCTTATTATATGTAGTGAGGTAATGCTGAAGTGCATCAACGACGAGGTCATGAATTTTTAAGAAAGTTTCTTGAAGATTCGGGTGTATGGCATCATTTCTACGAGTTTTCTGAGCATACTATGACTGTAGAGGCTGCTGCTAAGCAGTTAGGTGTAGGTCCTGAGAAGATAATTAAGACTTTAGTAGTAGTTAGTGAGAAGAACGAGCCGTTCATAGCGATCATACCCGGTAATAAAAAGCTAGATCTAAACAGACTCTCTATAATCATCGGCAGTAGGGTAAGGATGGCTAAAGCTAGAGAAGTAGAGAAGATAACTGGATATGCTGTCGGGGCTTTACCACCCGTTGGACACGGAATAACGACGTACGTAGATAAGAGTGTGTTAGAACATGAAAGAGTGGTGGGCGGGGGCGGCAGTACTCATGCCCTAGTAGAGATAGAGACAAAAGACTTAATCAGACTCACTAAAGCCTTAGTTAGAGATATTACTGAGTAGGCTAGTAGTAGCTGTTTCTCGGTGGATGACTATTCGTTGGCTTTCATGTTTTTCGTGTCTGGCCTCCCAGCCCTCTACTTCTCAACGGCTTATTCTTCTCTCGCCCCGCCTGCGAGAGCGCGTCTCCAGCGGTTGCCAGCAGTTCACTCACCTCATTACGACGAAGCAGGGGTGTGTCTAAGAAAACGTAGATGATCCCCAAAACATATAGGCAGACCAAACAAACATCAAGAAGAAAACATCCCTAACTTAATTTAAGGAGACTCTAATTATTCTTAGGTGATTGCTTTGGGCGGGATTTTCGGTGTAGTGTGTGCTTCTCAAATACCTGCAGGTGTAGTTAGAGAAGGGTTGAGGAGGTTAACGTATAGAGGTTATGATGGGACTGGAGTTGCTTACCTTGACGAGACAGGTAACATAATCATACGTAAGTCGCCTAAATCACTGAATGAAGCCTCCAGAGACATCAACCTAGATTACATCCCGGCGAGCATAGCATTAGGGCACGTGAGATATGCTAGTAGAGGTAGGCCTGTATACGAGAACACACACCCTCTAACTGATTGCGAAAGTAGAATAGCTGTCGTAGGTGATGGAATCATAGAAAACTTTGAGGAATTTAAGGAAGTGTTGGAAAAGAGAGGTCATGTATTTGCTTCTAGGACAGACACGGAAGTCTTCGCACACTTGGTTGAAGACCTCGTGAAAGGGGGGAATACCCTCTTAGAAGCGATTGCTAAGGCTACTAAAGAGTTGAGAGGAGTCTACTCTATAGCTCTGTTAGTTAGAGGCGTTCATAAAATATACGTAGTCAACAATGAGCAATCAATAGTGATTGGTAAGGGAGACGGGTGCTACTATATCTCAAGTGACATGCCAAGTCTCTACGGCTTTTCTGAAGACGCTCTGGTGTTGGGGGATGACACTCTAGCTGAGATAGGAGCTGACGCGATGAGGGTCTTTGACGTAAGGACGTTAAGTGAGGTTAAGGAACTCACGCATAAGAGAATCAAGTACTCTCCAGGAACCTTTGAGAAAGCCGGGTATCCTCACTACATGTTGAAAGAAATCTATGAAATACCAGAAGCTTTAATGAAGACTACCTACACCCTCATGGACAAGTACCTCAGGTTAGCTTCAATGATAATTTACGGGGCTAAGAATGTCTATGTAGTGGGTACAGGCACTAGCCTCCACGCCGGTTTAGTATCGGCTTACTACTTCAGTGAGATTTCAGATACGCCTGTTAACGTGATTAGCGCTGCCGAGTTTCCATACTACGCGTTAGATAATGTATCTACAGGAACAGTAATCATAGCTATAAGTCAGAGCGGCGAGACTAGTGACGTCATTAAGAGTATTAGGTTAGCTAAGCAGAGAGGAGCTGTCATAATTGGGATTACTAATGTGGTTGGTTCAAGACTCTCACTAGAGTCTAACGTGTATTTACCTATTGGTGCAGGTCCTGAAATGGCTGTGCCGGCGACAAAGACCTTCACCTCAACTCTAGCTACTTTAGCCATACTTGCTACTTACACAGGACTCCACACGGGCTTAGCAGAAAAGAAAGACTTAGAAAACTTATATGATAAGTTAAGGAGTTTTGCTAAAGACTTATCAAGCATGCTGCCCTTAATAGACAATAACGTTTCTGTAATAGCGGATAAACTAGTGGGTTGGGAGAGTCTCTACGTCTCTAGTAGTGGCATAAACTACCCTATAGCTCTTGAAGGAGCTCTCAAGCTCAAAGAAACAGCCTTAATACACGCTGAAGGACTACAACTAGGTGAGGTTAGGCACGGTCCTATGGTTCTAGTTAAAGAGGGTTACCCGATAATACTTATAAAGCCTGTTGAAGAAACAGCTCTAGACCTTTACAATAAGGTGGCTAAAGAAGTCCTATCTAAGGATGCTAAAGTGGTCACTATAACTTCTGACGGGAGAGGAGTTGGAGATTTAATAGAAGTACCTTATGTTGATAAAGTTATATCGCCTATCGCGACTGTCGTAGCTCTTCAGCTATTGTCTTACAGGTTAGGTAGCAAGCTTGGAAGACCTATAGATACTCCTCCAGGACTTGTTAAGGCCTTAACTACTTAAGATGTTTTGAAGACACTCTTGTTATGAAGAACAGACTCTCAGATTTGTTTTGGATGCAGTACCTATAGAAGTAGATATGACCACAGCGAAGCTATGATTATCTGTAGCGTTGTTGTTAAGAGAGCTATTCTGAGCCAGTAAGACCACCCTAGACTTATCTTGGCTCTCTCACACATCCCTAAAGCTACTATGTTGGCTGTGGAGCCTATCGGTGTGTAGTTGCCGCCTAAAGTACCCCCATATAAGAGCACCCAGAATATCGACTTAGAGTTTGATAGACTACTCACTATTTTAGCTATCGGGGTCATCGCTACTATAACAGACAAATTATCAAGTACCGAACTAAGTGTTGCTGCTAAAGACAAGAAGATTATGTAGAGGAGGCTGTAATTTATGCCAGAGTTGCTAGCAACAGTTGATAGACTTAGGTAGGCTATCTTGGGTGCGGCACCGCTCCAAAGCAGGGAGTGACCTAACATAAATAAAGCTATGAAGAATAATATAGAAGGCCACTCAACACCTCTAGTTATGAAAACTTCTAATTCTTCAGCTCTAATTTGAGTTAATGACAAAAGTATAAATACGTAGGGAGTAAATGAGAGAAGAGAGTGAGGGTCTACGTAAGAAACACTCACTAATGATATTAGTTCTGAGAGGGGGCTGTTTAAGGCTATCGCTGTCAGGAAGCCTATGAGTAGGGCAATACCAAACTTAATAGCTCTACGCTCCTGCAGGGTCAGGTCAGCAAATGATTTAGTCTTTATAGCTTCTATGTCTTCCTTAGTTAACTTGAGAAACAGTCTTGATAAGTAACTCCTAAGTATGATGTATGATGCTGACGTCATTACTAACAAGGTAATGAATGAAAGAGGTAGCGCTCTATAGAGAAACTCGCTGACAGTAAGTTGAGCTTCGTAAGACACGTATATACCTATAGGGTTACCTACTGGTAACGCCATACTACCAGTGTTAGTGGCTAGAACTGCGAGTATTATTAGGGGTCTCACATCGTATTTAGTTATTTTCCTTATGTCGAGAACTAGCATGATTACGTAAACTATGCTAGTTACTTCATCTACTGTTAATGCTAGAAACCAGGCGAAGAGAGACAAATATAGTACTAGAAGTTGTGGCGAACCCTCACTTAAACTCAAGATCTTAAGTGCTATATACTCGAATACTCTTAGCTTGCGTAGTATGTAAGCAAAAGTCATGCTGCCTATTAAGAAGAGGATTAGTCTCCACTCAACACCAGATATTAGTTCTTGAGGAGGAATCACACCAGCAAAAACTAGCAAGGCTATTGAAAGAAAAGCAGCAGAATACCGTAACTTCATGGAAGTTACTGTGAGACCCACTACTAACAAGAAGAGACCGAGTGATAAGACTTGGTGGTAAATACCACTCGGAGAACTCAGCATTTCCTCGCATGTAGCTAACGCATAATTACCTCTTGTGCTACACCAAAATTTAATTACTTCTTCTCCTAAGGGGGTGTGAGGTATAGTAGATGAACTCATGAGTAAGTACGAGAAAAGAAATAACGTAGCAACCAGTACGATTACTTTAAAAGAAAATCTCACATGAAACACCTGACATTTTAAGCTTTATTTAGGCGGGGGCCATCTCCTATCAAAATAGATGTTCTTAGATGTGGCTGAGAGAGGTATTCCGAAAGCGTAGTCAGTTTTAATTAAACCTAGTTCTTGCGCGGCTACACCTACAGTAAACATCACTCTGTTGTCTACGTTATGTAGTGATGAAGTCTTAACAGCAGACCCTATTGCTATACCTAGGTTTACTAGAGAGCACACTAAGCCGGCATCAAGTCCCCAATTCTTAGGATTTTTAAGTCCTAAATCCACGATCTTACCACCTATCAATACTACCGCAATACTGTTTCTCACGTTCTGAGCATCTCTGAGAAAGAAATCTCCAAAATCTTTTGAGAGTTCTTCCATTTTACTAGCTAGTAACTCGAGTTCCTCTCTAGTATTAAGAATCTTAACCTCAATATTATCTACGCCTCTGGCCTTAGGAGCTGTTCTAGCAGAGAGTGCCATCATCTTAGCAACTTCAAGAACACTTTCCTTCAGAGCTTCCTCAAACTCTATCATGGGTAAAGCACCATATCTAGATTTAGTATAAATATAAATTTAAATTATGTTTAAGTAATATTCGCACAACGATTATGTGTTTTGATTTCCTTTTATTCTAAATAGATTAAAAGACTTCTTACGGATTCTCTTACGGGGTCGTGGTCTAAGTCTATGATTGAAGGCAGGCTATATCGGTCGCTCACTGAGCAGGACTCAGTAGTATGCCTGGTTTGTGAGAGAAGATGTGTGCTGAGGAAGGGTGTGAAAGGTCTTTGTGGGAATTATGTTAACCTAGACGGCAAACTGTATTCAATAGGGTATGGAAAGTTAAGTGCTGTTGAAAGCAGACCTATAGAAATAAAACCCCTCTTTCATTACTGGCCTAACAGCACTGCATTGACATTTTCTGGTTTTGGATGCAATTTTTACTGTCCTTGGTGCCAGAATCACTTCCTGAGTTTTAGGCATCCGGGTGACGAACCTCTAGTACAGCCATCATACCTAGTTAGATTAGCTAAGTCTCTAGGAGATGAGGGGCTCTCAGCAAGTTTTAATGAGCCTACGATTAATTACGAGTATTTAATAGATGTTGCTACGCTAGCTAAGCGTGAAAGTCTTTACTTAACTATAGTGACTAACGGGTACCAGAGTTTAGAAGCTCTAAATGAGTTAATAGAGTCTGGGTTCGACGGCTGGAGTATAGACATAAAGGGATGTCCTAACATGAAGAGAGCGTTGCCCAACATAGACCACAACAAGATCTTTAGGAACGCGAAGTTAGTTCTTGACAGTGGGGGGCACGTGGAGATGGTTTACCTAGTAGTAACTAAGACTAACGATAGTGAGGAATGCGTAGACTGGATTATAGACAAGCATGTGAGTGAGTTAGGACCCGAGGTCCCTTTACATGTGAACAAATATTATCCAGCACATAAATGGAGAGAAGAGCAGACTCCTTTAAGGAAGCTTCTAGAGATACGCGATAAGGCTAGGAAAGAAGGAATAGAATACGTGTATGTAGGTAATGTTGGAATCCCTGAACTTGAAACGACTAAATGTCCTAAATGTGGTAAAACCCTCATAACACGCTATAATTATAGAGTGATTGAGTTTAACTTAGTGAGAGACGGGAGTATCTACAAGTGTCCTCGGTGTAATACTCGGATACCGGTCAGAGGCAACTACGTGGCAGGCAAATAAGGAAGTAGGTTCTTTCATTGACGTGATATAAGATTTAATAGTATAGAGTAAATAGGTGGTGAGGGGGTGAATAATAAAGTAGTAGTCTTGGATAAGTGGTTTTCTTTTGGACCTGCCCTAACTAATGCTGAGTTCAGCAAGTTAAGTAGAGAGTATACACACGTGGTTGCTCTAACATACCCTCACGAAGTTAAGTATGACGTTAACTTTCTGAAGAGCTTAGGTATTGAGGTGTTAGAGGTTCCAGTTCCTGACTTCAGGTCTCCGCCACTACTCGATTTAGCATTCATTGTTGAGTGGATTTTAAGCAGGATTGATTCAGGCGGCAGGGTATATGTTCATTGCGCCAGAGGTTACGGGAGGTCTGCCACGGTAGCTGCAGCGTACCTTATCCGTAAGCACGGGAAAAACTGGCTAGAATCAGTAGATCGAATAAGAAAGCTTAGGGAGGGATCTTTAGAATCTGTTGAGCAACTCTCAGTATTGAAAGCTTACGACACCTTGCTAAGGTATTTAAACCCTGCTGAACTTCTAAACTCGCTTAAGTGTCAAGACAAGCAATCTAGAGATCACGTGTCGAAAGTACTACAACTAGGTCTCAAAAATTCTGACGCGATAGCTTCACTCACTAAAATACCCCAAGATCTGCTTATTCAAGAACTATTCAGTAGCGTCAATCAATACCTTAATTCTCAGAAACTAGGATGCATTTTTATGAAACTCCCAAACATAAGTAACTTAAATTTAAATCAACTAAATAACGACTTAGCAAGCGTCCTTAAAACGTACGCTGAATTATTCATAGTTGCTGACGAGCCAAGAAATCAATGCGTTGAGGATTTAGAGATAAGAACTGAGGGGAACAACTTAGTAGAAGCAGTACTTTACTGTAGTGCTGACCTCATGTCTTCATGCAGTATAGTTAAGAGGCGTGTAGAAAACTCACTATCTAAGATGTGTGAGGTGCTTGGATATAGTGTTAAGACGATAACGCTGGGTTTCCTCAATATTAGGGCGAAGTTTCTCGGATTAAGTCAAGCGTCTCTTAAGACTCTCAGCCCCGCCAATGAATGAGTATGCTTTAAATCCTTTCTCACGCAGTCTTAAGGCTTCTATATAGCTTCTATTCCCTCTATCACAGTATAGGACTAATGTCTTGTCTCTTAACCCTTCTAAGTTGATGTTTTCGTAGTGTAGAGCTCCTGGATAGTGCCATTCAAGATACGCGTCTAAATCACGAAGGTCTATTACTACCGCATCTTCAGGTATGTACTCGATGACAACAGTCTTATCAGGCACTACGTCATCAAGACTAGAAGTCCTGACCTCAAGAACTCTGAGAGTCTTTAGAGTCTTAATTACTAGGTCTTCAGGAAGCTTCATAAATTCGCTACGTAATTCCTCGACAGTCACTTTAGTTCTGACTCGTGAAGGGGCTATCGAGCAAGGCTCACCCACCATAACTGATGTCTCGTAAGTACCTATCTTCTTAGAGATACTAACTATCTCTTCTTTATCAAGACCTACAATGGGTCTTAAAACAGGGAGCTGTAAACCAGACACTGCCTGCGCAGCACTCAAGTTAGCTAGTGTTTGGCTTGATGTTTGACCAATGGACTCACCTGTTACGACGGCGTCGTAACTTCCAGCAGCTATTTTGGATGCTAGGTGATACATCAGCGTTTTCAGAACTACTTGCCTAAACTCCCACTTCACGTCTGTCCTAATATAGTCTAGCGCGTTAGTTAAGTCAACCAAGTAGAATCTCGGGTTATGTCCGTAGAACCAATTATAAGTGAGTGTCTTAGCTACTGTGAAAGCCAGGCGGGTTGCGCTAGGAGAACCCATAAAGAAGTGAAGAAAGTCTATTTTAACTCCTCTCTTAGCTGTAAGCCAGGCGGCCACGGGTGAGTCTATTCCTCCAGAAAATAGGGAGAGAGCACGGCCCTCAGTACCTATAGGTAGCCCCCCTACTCCAGTAATTAATCTCTTGTAGAAGTATGCTATGGGACCTCTGATCTCTATGTTTATCTCTACCTCAGGATTTTCAAGATCAACTCCTGCCGAGTATGGTTTCAGGAAAGCACCTAACTCCTTAGCTACATCAAGTGACGTAAACGGGTGAGTACCGAATCTCTTAACTCTAACAGCAAACTTTTTACCAGTAACTAGACTTGTCGCATGCTCGCCTACCTTACTAACAAGGTCTCTCAAGTCACTGAAGTTTATTAGATCAACCTCACCTACTTTCATCACGCCGAAAACTTTACTTAAGTCTTCTAACACGTCTACATCGGATTCTAGGAAGATCTTCGCGTCAATAATTTTAAAACTGTAGTTAGTAGAGCCATACTCTCGAAGAACTTCACTTATGTTCTTGATTAATGTCCTATAAAATCTTGGCCTACTACGCCAAGACTTAAGAGGGAGTTCCCCAGAAACAGTTATTAAGTATTTGTAAGACATTGTTCTATATCCTACTTAATGTCTAGTTAGACACCTAAAACTTCTTTAAGCAGTGCTGCTCTAACGTACATGCCGTTCTGAGCTTGCTCAAAGTACTTAGCTTGCGGTAACGTATCAACATCTGTCGTTATCTCCCACACCCTAGGTAGAGGATGCATTATTATTGGGATCTTCTTATGTTTTTCTAGTAAGCTCCTCGTAATTACGTAAGAGCCCTTAAGTCTCTCATACTCTTGCGGATCTTCAAATCTCTCCTTCTGTAACCTAGTGACGTATAGCACGTCAAGCTTCTCAATAACTTCCTCAACATTCTCAACTAAGTAGTAGTTGAGCTTCCCTTCAATCTTCTTAAGTATTTCTTCCCTAACCTGAAGTTGCTTAGGTGCTATGTAGTAAATCGTTATGTCATTGAATCTTGTGAGCATGTATGAGAGTGAGGGTATTGTTCTGCCGTACTTCAAGTCTCCCATTATTCCTACAGTAAGACCGTCTACCTTACCAAACTCTCTCCACATAGTGTAGACGTCTAGCAATGCTTGCGTCGGGTGCTCGTTCGTCCCGTCGCCGCCACTTATTATTGGTGCTTTAACGAAGTCTTTAACGCTGTGGGGGAAGAAGGGTCTGCTATGTCTTATAACTATAACGTCAGGTCCGTAACCATCTAGTATCCGCATAGTATCTTCTTCAGTTTCTCCCTTCTTAAGACTTGAGACTTCCTCTATGAAGTCGATCACTAACCCTCCTAACCTAGTCATGGCGAACTGAAAACTTATTTTAGTTCTTGTGCTAGGCTCAAAGAACGCTGTAATCATTACCTTACCCTTAGCGTAGTCTAAGGTGCCCTTGCTAATTATTTCTCTCTTAAGTTCCTCTGCAAGCTCGAAGAGCCTAATAAGATCGCTTCTCTCGAAGTCAAAAGCTGAAACTATGTCTCTTCCTTTTAGGGAACTCATGACTTATCACATAATAGTATTCACACTTAAGATTAAAAACTAAGTCTTAGTTTGGGGACATAGCTTTTCAGGGCGTGTAGAAGTACTTCACGTATGATATATAGTAGCCGGCGACTATGGCTGTCCCTATTACTCCAGCAACGTTGGGTGCTAGTGCGTGGAAGAGCACGTAAGTAGACGGGTCTACCGACTGAGCTTCTCTCTGAGCTACTCTAGCAGATATTGGTACGGCAGAAACGCCCGCGCAACCTATGACAGGGTTTACTTTACCTTTAGTTACTATGTTGAGTAGCCACGCAAAAGCTATGCCGCCCACCGTAGACACTGCGAAGGCTACTAGACCAAGACCGAGGATCACGAACGCCTTACCTACGAACGCTAAGTATGCTTCAGCTGTCTGGACCTCCACGAATTGACCCAGGAAGTCGTAGGAGAGAGTTGACCCAACACCAATCATTGTTAATATGGTAGCCGTATCTAGGAGTGGGTCTGCTATAGTTTTGCCATATCTTGCGACAACTTCACTGATTCCCGACTCCTTCACAATATTACCTAAGGCTAATGCAGCTACTAGAGGCAGAGCTGCCGGCACTAAGAAAGCAATCACTAGAAGCACTATGAACCAGAAGATTATTATCTCGCTTGAAGAAACTTCTCTAGGCTTAGGCATCTTCATGCCCCTAATCCTACGAGGTACGAGTGCCCTAACTATAGGTGGCTGTATTATAGGTACTAAGGCTATGTAGCTGTAAACGGCTATAGTCAGAGGACCTATGATATTAGGAGCTATGTTTGTTGCTGTATATATGGTTGTTGGTCCGTCAGCACCTCCTACGACACCGATGGCCAGAGACTCTGGTAGTGTGAAGAAACCTGTAGTTAAGGCTATTAACGTCACGACGGTAATGCCTAACTGGGCTGCCGAACCTATTAAAGCACCTACTGGGTAAGAAAGTAGTGGTCTAAAATCTGATATAGCTCCTATACCAACAAATATGAGTATAGGTCCTATCTCTGTCCTGACAATGAGGTGGTAGACCCACGCTAGAAGAGCTGTCGATTCAGGAACACAAACTCTAATGAGGGGGCCTGCACTCGTTGAGATATTATATACTTGTACGAGTCCTGAAACACTGCTTAAGCCACTACTTACGAACTCGCTAGTCGTAAAAGATTCACACACATACTTAGCTAGATGCAGAGCCGGAGCATTAGCTAAGACCATTCCAATACCTAAAGGAATCATTAGCAAGGGTTCTATCTTCTTAAGACCTAGAATAAGTAGAGCAAACCCCCACACCAGGAATAACAACCTAATGGAGAGCTCTACAGGATCTCCAAGTTGCAGTCCCGGCAAGATGAGCGAGAGGTCCACACTCATATAGCTCACTAAATAGAAGTTAATCGTCAAGTATAAAAATACGTTAATTCCCACAAGAAGTAAGGATTGCTAGTTAGGTGTTCGGAGCGCCAATCATCAGTGCCTACACCATCAGTCTCCACCCGTTCAGGGTAATCCCAATCCATAGCTCCTCACTAGGTTCACAGCTGTGATG
>Ga0209394_1000089_pt1 | contig 86304 bp, 84 predicted proteins | sample JNZ201metaG_FD_184122 | JGI IMG/M metagenome (GOLD analysis project Ga0209394, IMG submission 184122) | Hot spring microbial communities from Jinze hot spring, China to study Microbial Dark Matter (Phase II) - JNZ 20120812A (SPAdes) (version 3) ...
ATGTATAAGCATATAAGCAAAAAGCAAAGGACCAACTAAAGCCCCAACCTGGTCCATGACCTCATGAAGCCCAAAACCCTTCCCTTTACCAATACCCTCAGTAACCTCAGCCAAAATCACATCTCGCAATGGGGCTCTCAAACCTTTCCCAATCCTTTCTACAAGATACAAAGTTGTTGCAATCCACCATAAATCTGTAAAACCGAGAAGAGGTAGAACCATAACGTTCATACCATAGCCTAGAGCTACAAAACCCCAGAAAGCAGCAGAAGATCCTAGATAAGACGCTAAAACACCGCTTACGAACCTCAGTATATACCCTATGAATTCACCTAAACCAACAATAGATGAAGCGATAGGAGGTGCTCCCAAATGCTCTAAGTATGCTCCACTAGCAGATCTAGCTCCTTCATAAACCATATCAGCAGCTAAAGAAACAAGCCCAAGTAGCATAAATACAACTAACATTCTCTTCATCATCTATTACCACCTCTTTACATACTTAAAAGACCCCGCTAGAAAAACATTTAAAAATATTTATCAAAATTAAGAAGGATGTAAAATATAGTTGAATATAGGGGTTTAACAAGCGATGAAGCTGTTAAGAGGCTTGAAATTTTCGGCCCTAATAAAGTTCCTGAAAAGAAAGAAAGCTTAATGATTTCTTTTCTCAAAAAGTTTACAGGCTTAACACCTTATAAAATAGTAGTAGAAATTTCTTTTACACTAGGGAATATGTTGATTTTGCTATAATGTTGATGTTGTTTATCGTAAAACGCTGTTATTGGCGCTACTCATGGGTGTAGAGTTAACAAAGCTATTGAGATGCTTGAATCTAAACCAAGAGTAGTTGTAAAGGTTTTATGGAATAATAGGTGGATTGATGTTAATCCTGAAAATATTGTACCGGATGATATTGTGAATATCTCTATGGAGGATATGATGTCCGCCGACGACGTTGTTATTAAAGGTTCCGTAAGCGTTGACGAATCTGCGTTAACTTGAAAATATTTACCAGTTGAAAAAGTATAGGTGATGAAGTTTATGCTGAGACCACCATTGTTAGAGGTGAAGCAGTTATATCAAGGTAATTACAACAAGTGTAAGAACTTGTTCTAAAAAACAATTGAGTTCACCTAGTTAGCAAAACAGGTTTCTAATATAGGAGATGACCAATAGTATAACAAGAAGATCTTCCTATTTCTCGTTAAGCACAGTTCCTTTAATAATAGCGTTAAGAGAATCTCCTAAATTGGTGTAAAGTTACACGTTAAATAATGGGAGAACCTTCATTGAATTATTTAACGTTCGTTAAAACTTTCACAAGCATTAAACTTATATTCTGTTTCCAGACGTAAATAGGTTGAGGCTTAATTATGGAAGAAGATTGGGGCGAATTTTACAGAAAAACCAAAAAGTTAATGGATAAATTATTCAACGAATTTATTATGGGAATTATGGGTTTCGAAGAAATTCTAGGAAAGATAGATGAGGAGGACCCAAATAGAGTAAAGGTCTATGGTTTCCGAATAGAAGTGGGCCCAGATGGAGTTCCTAAAATCTATAGATTCGGAGAAACAGAAAATTATCAAAGAAAACCTAGGGTAAAAGTAATCGATGAAGGCGAGGTGGTGCAAGAACCTCTTGTGGATATATACGATGAAGGTGACTTCATTAGGGTTATTGTAGAGCTTCCTGGGGTTAACGAACAAAACATAAAGGTAACACCTATAGATAAAAAACATATTCTTGTCGAGGCTATAGACAACAATAATAGATATAGAAAAGAAATAGAATTACCCGCAGAAATCGAGGTTAAAACCGTAAAAACATCTTACAGAAATGGGCTTCTAGAAATAGTAGCGAAAAGAAAATAAACTAGGACTTTTCGGAGAAAGAATACAAACATCATTTAATAGCCTTTTACCTTGCAATAGCTTAACCGGTTACCTTAACCATAAAATAGAGGTAACGAATATATAGAGTAGGTGTATAGCTGTATAAACTTTATTCAAAATGTATTAGCAATCTTAATCAGTTGTACTTAAGACGAGTATATAGGGAAATTTTATAGCATTAAATGAATGATAATTTGTTATAAATGAAAAGTAAAACCCTTAGCACGAATACATCATACACTATAAACTGGGTCATTATAATCGCGCTTTTCTCACCATTGAAATATAAGCACCTTTGCATACAAATTCAGAACTAAATATGTTAATGTAATTATCAAGATTTATGTGCGATGCATGTGGTACGCATATAGTTTATTGATATTAGGATTTTGCTTAGCTAAGTTATTTGCGTACATATTTTATTAATAAGTATCTTTGCAGCTTTAGATACTTTGATTACATAGTAATGGTTTTTATAACCTCGGTATGTTCTATTTACCGGGTATACATAGCCTATGTTATTCCGTATAACATGTACTTTTATATATGCCACGAAAGGTATTTACTTTGGTGTGGAGATCTTTGGGCTTTAGTTATAACCCTAAGAAGCTGTTGGAGGGTTACAGGCTGGGAATAGATTATATCCACGTAGCTACTATAGCTAGTCATTCAGCTCTTGACGTATTTGATGGTGCTAAAGACGAGGGATTTAAAACAATAGCTGTATGTCAGAGAGGTAGAGAAAAACCTTATATTAGGTTTAGGAGAATCGTTGACTATCCTATTATATTAGATAAGTTTGTAGATGTGGTTAAAGATGATGTTGTAGCCGATCTAAGGTCTAAGAACGCTTTATTTGTTCCGAATAGGAGTTTCTCTGTTTATGTTGGATACGATAACATAGAGGGTAATTTCCCTATACCTATATTCGGTAACAGGTATTTGCTAAGGTATGAAGAGAGAACAGGGGATAAAACATATTATAGGTTACTCGATGAAGCTGGTGTTAGAAGACCAAGAACCTACTTGTCTCCGGATGAAATAGATAGACCGGTTATGGTTAAGATGCCCCATGCAAAGAAGAGGGTTGAGAGAGGTTTCTTTATAGCTATAGACAGGGACAACTTTTGGAAGAAATTCAGGAAACTGGTATCCGATGGAGTTGTAGATGAGAAGGATTTAGCTAGAGCATCCATAGAGGAGCTTGTTATCGGTGCACATTTTAATGTAAACTATTTCAGGTCTATAGCTAGGAGAGATACTGAGATAATCAGCATAGATAGGAGGATACAGACCAACCTAGATGGGTACCTAAGGCTTCCAGCGGATATTCAAGTTGAGTTAAAGGACTATATAGATGTTGAGATGATCGAGATTGGCCATGAACTGGCTACTATTAGGGAGAGTATGCTTGAGAAGCTTTTCGATATAGGCGATAGATTTGTGGAAGCAACAAAGAAAATAGAGCCTCCTGGGGTTATAGGACCGTTTACTCTTCAGCTTATGGTTACAGCTGATATGGATGTAATTGTATTTGATGTAGCTCCCAGGATTGGCGGAGGAACAAACGTTCACATGGGCATTGGCGGTCAATATAGTAAGCTTTATTTCGGTAAACCGATCAGCATGGGTAGGAGAATAGCTTTGGAGGTAAAAGACTGCTTATACATGGGTTGCTTAGAGGAGATAGTGACCTAGGGTAGTAGCTATGCTGGATAAGATATGTGTGCTTGATTGGAGATATGGCTCGGAGGAGATGAAGAGTTTATTCAAAGCAGAGTCCATAGTTAAACGCTACGTAGCTGTTGAGAAAGCGCTTATCTATGGACTAGCTAAAGCCGGTATAGCACCTAATGAATGCGTAAATGTAGTGGAAGTTTGTAGCGAAAACGTGTCAGCTGAGGAGGTCTACGCCAAGGAGAAAGAACTAGGACACGATATAGCTTCTCTAGCCTATCTATTAGGGGAGAAATGCGGGGAATGCGGCAAGTATATACATCTAGGTGCTACTAGCTACGATGTAGTTGATACTGTTTGGGCATTAATAATAAACGAAGCTCTATCAATAGTAATGAAGAAACTCAAGAAAATAATAGAAGTTCTCTCAGATATGGCTGTAAAACACAGAAAAACATTAATGGTTGGAAGAACACACGGACAGCATGCGTTGCCTATAACCTTCGGGTTTAAACTCGCTAACTATGTATATGAGTTTGCCCGAAGCTACGAAAGGCTATGTGAATGCAGGAAGAGGATAGTTAAAGGAAAGATAAGCGGAGCAGTAGGTACTATGGCTGCATGGGGTAGTAGAGGGCTTTTTGTCGAGAAATACGCTATGGAATACCTAGACCTAGAGCCCCATGCGATATCAACACAGGTTGCACCAAGAGATGGCTTTGCAGAGCTTGTAGCAAACCTAGCTATACTTGGAAGCCAGCTTGATAGATTTGCGCTCGAAGTTAGGGAGTTATCTAGACCGGAAATAGGGGAAGTATATGAATCCGCTAAGAGGGTAGGTAGCAGTACTATGCCCCATAAGAGAAACCCTGTAATAGCTGAGAGGATATCAGGTTTAGCTAAAATCTTGAGATCCATGGTGATGGTGGCTCTAGAGAATATACCCCTTATGCATGAGAGGGATTTAACTAATAGTAGTAGCGAAAGAATATTAATCCCCCATGTTTTCCTCGTAGCTGATCAGATGCTGATAGATATGGAGAAGCTCTTATCAGTTCTCTATGTAGATGAAGAAGCTATGAAGAGAAATCTAGGGTTAGGAAAAGGAGCGATAATGGCCGAAGCAGTTATGGTTAAACTTGTAGAGAAAGGTATACCGAGACACTTAGCCCACAAGAAATTACAGGAGATAGCAATAGCTGTAGGAGGCGACGAAGATTTCCTAGAGAAGTTATTGAAGGATGAAGAGATATCCAAGCTATTTACACATGAAGAACTCAAGAATATAATAGACTATGATAACTATGTTGGGCAAAGTGAAAACCTCATAGAGAGATCCATTGCGTATGCGAAAACTGTTTTAAGCTCATGCCGATGAACATGTATAGGATAAAAATAGTTTGAGTAAAGATTTTGTAAAAATTAATGTTTAATTTAGGAGCTTACCCTCCTTAACTTATACTGAAGATCTAGCTAGCTTTTTCTCCTGCTACAGCAATACTCTTTACGCATACATGTGGTACAAGCATACTACCTACTAACTCTACTTCTCTTGAAATAGCTATAAGCTCTTCGTTGAATAGACTATATATGTTTCCAGAAATCGTTATACCTTTTACAGCTTGAATAGGTTCGCCATTCCTATAGTATATAGCGTTTGTAACAGTAGCCCCTAGATTACCGTTAACAGGATTCGAAAGCCATTCTCCTATAGTCCTATAAATAACCAGAACTTCTTTAACTTCCTTAACTATTTCCTCTACAGATCTAAAACCTGGGATAACTATGAGGTTTGTTGCGCTAGGCATTGGCGGAGAACCTAGCCCAAACCTAATTGCGTTACCTGTAGATTCTAGGCCATCTATATAAGCTGTATAAGTATCGTAGAGGTATGTTAGTAGAACACCTTTATCGATAACTGTTTTCCTCTTTGTTTGAACACCTTCATCATCGAAAGGAGCTGAACCCATCATATTCGGTGCAGCACCATCGTCTATAACCGTTAGGTTCTCAGATAACACCTTAGAGTACAACTTCTTAGCTAGCGGAGATCTATTCTTTTGCACTTGATCAGCTCTTACTGCAGGTACTAAGAGAGCTCTTAGAATAGCTGCAAAGACGTATGGAGTAAATATGGTTGTATACCTCCCTGTTTCCATAGGCTTTGCTTTAAGCGTTGCTATAGCTACAGATGTAGCATCTTTCGTTATATTCTCTAAGTCAAATTCTTTAAGTGTTGGTGCTGAATAGAATTTGTAGAAAGAACTTTCGTAGCTTTCTTCAACAGCTTTCACATTTATGTAGAAACCGAAAGATGTTTTTTCATATGATATAGGTTTACCTGTATAGCTATTGCTAATACACTTACGTACAACCCCAGCTTCTACGCTAACCTCGCTTGCGAATGCTCTTTTATCTACTTGGTTTGGTACACTCAGAGCTTCGTTAACTATAGATGTTAGGAACTCTATATCGCCTCCCTTAACCTTATCATCAACTATATCGTATACCTGCGTATACCCACAGCTCTTTGGAAGCGATACCCAATTAGGATCCTCCGGAACTACCCTAGCTATAGACACGCTTTTCTCGACTAGGTTAAGAATATCATTCTCCGAAGATATAACAGCTCCTTGGACAGTAACCCTCTTACCAACTGAAACTCTAACATCAGCTGTTAATACCGTACCTTTCCTAATACTCTCAATACCTTTGCGCGTCGCCAATATATCCACAGTATTATTCTCTACAATTAGTATCTCTACCTCAGATGCGCCAAGCTCTTCAGCTCTTTTAATTCCTTTCTCTATAGAGCGTTCTAAGTCCATCATCGGATACCCACCACAAGCTTCTTAACCCTTACATGGGGGCCTCCATCCCCAACTCTAACCATCTGCCCCATCTTGCCACACCCACCGAAAACAGATGTAGATATACTTAAATCTCTCCCTATAGCCTCAATATCCTTAAGAACATCAAGGATATTACCGCTAACTAGAACACCTCTAACCAGTTCCCCAATCTCGCCTTTCCTAATCACGTAAGAAGGCCCAACACCAAAGGTAAATGTGCCTAGAGCTGGATTAACTTGTCCACCTCCAGCACCCCTACCCCTTAGGTAGAGACCATTATCGATACCCTCAAATAGCTCATCAACTTTTGCGTCTCCAGGCATCATATAGAAGTTTGTTTGCCTAACTATAGTATTGAATGTTATGTCTTGAGCTCTAGCGTTACCCGTAACACCGTAATTGAGCTTCTTAGAAGTATAGATGCTGTGTAGATACCCAACAAGTACACCGTCCTTAACTATGTATGTTCTACCCTTCTCAACCCCCTCATCATCGTAAGGAACAGGGTACCCATCTGGGGCTAACCCTTCGTCTACGATGGTCACCTTCTCATTGGCTACAACCTGCCCTATTCTACCTCTTAACACCGAGAGTTCAGCGTATATAGAGTCTCCTTCAGATGCGTGACCAAAGGCTTCATGAAGTAGTAAACCTATGAGCTCGTTATCTACTACAACTTTGTAGACGCCTGGTGTAACGGAAGGCGCTTGAGCTGTTTTATAGGCTAGTTCGTTGATATCGTTTACGTATGAATGCCAATCGAATTTATCTACATGCTCGAATCCTCCAACAAAGGTTTTCTGATCGTATACTCTTTCAATAACATTACCGTACCTAGCTACAGCTAAATGCGATAAACCCACGGAGAGAACCTCAACATCCACCTTGGAGCCGAAGCTAGAGATAATGAACTTTTTATCTCTTTCACATCCATATCTGGTGAAAGCCGATACTATCCCTTCTCTTCTCATACTCTCCGAGTTAAGGTCCTTAACTAGCTTAACCTTAGCTTCAACATCTACATCATGAGGATTAACGCTATAAGGAGTTCTATAAACACCTTTAACGCTCTTAACCTCTACCTTCCCCTCTTTAGCGGATTTAACACCAAAAGCTCGAGCAGAGGCAATAGCTTCTTCAACCACCTTAGATAAAACATCTTTACTAAAAACAGATGTATAACAGTATCCAACAGCATCACCAACGTAAACCGTTAAACCAAGACCTATAACTCTAGAAATGCTACAAGCTCTTAAAACGCCGTTATCGAATACAACACTTTCATACATCTTCTCTTGAACCCTTACAATAGCTTCTTCTGCTCCTCTACTGAGTGCTTCACCCAGAACTTTTTCAGCTACATCAACTACAGGCTCCATAAATCAGTACCTCATTACCGCTCTTATACATATAGCTTTGATCCTAGTAAATAAATTGATGGTATGTCTTACGATTACCTACTTAACTAAACTCTTTCCTAAACTTCTCAAGTTTTTCAAGATACTCTTCAACGGCATCGGATAAAGCTTTAATTAATCTTCCTTTTACTTCATAAGTGTATAGCTTCTCAACAAGTATTATAGTTGAGCCACGCGGCGTTATAATCGAGTCCCTAATAGCGCTAACATCCTTTAACTCAGCTAACTTCCCAATACCTTGGAAAACAGATGCAGCAGCTCTTCTAGCTAAATCGTATGGAACACCAGCCTTAAGAGTTACAAGAATAAATGCGTCAATAAGTTCAGCTACGATAGCGGGGGTCGAAGCCGAGATAAGGGTCATGAGGTCAAGCAAGTCTTCTTTAACCCATACAACCTCACCTAAAACCTTGAATAGGTTTTCAACTTCTGTACATCTCTTTTCAGGAGGAGTTAAAGCCGTAAATCCTTTATTGACCTCTACAGCTATATTCGGCATAGCTCTGTAAACACGCTTATCCTTAACATTACTCTCTATTGCTTGAAGAGGAATAAAAGCGGCTACAGATACTAAAATCTTATCTTTAGATAAAATAGGGGCTACAGCTTTAACAACATCTAAAGCATCTAGCGGTTTAACGGATACAATAATGATTTCCGATGCATCAACCAGGTCTTTGATAGATCTACGAAGTGAAACACCTAGAGGTTCTACACGTTTTAAAGCTTCATCGGATATATCGTAGACGTTTATATCCTTAGGATCTATACCTCCACCCACAAGTCCTTTAACCAAGGCTAAGCCAAGTCTACCAACACCTATAACCCCTATAACCACGCAACTTCACCTAGCTTAAAAAACTCTAGAGGTAATTTATTTCTGTTGGAGCTAAGATGATGTAAGCTAGATTAGCTGAAGTTTTTATGATGATCGGTTTCTGGTCTGATATAACATATGGTGCCCCTCAGTAGTACCAGGTATTGTAGAAGTTATGCTCGTTTAGAAACATCTTAGTTTCGTAAGCTCTACAAATATATCTTAAGAAGCATCTAAAACACTGCGGAGAATCCCTCAAACATGTAGTTCTACCAAAGTTCCATAGGAAATCATCTAAATGGAATGCATTTAAGTTGGCATAGCTAGAGAGATATCGATAAGCTTCTCTAACGCTATACCTAATAATTATGTCCTCATCGTACGAGACCTCTTCTTCTTTGCGAACTTTATCCTCTAAGTATTCCTCTAAAGTTACTAGCCCCAACCTTAGCGCAATCCTAGTAAGATGATTGTCAACAGGAACACGAATATTCTTAACATCAGCAACATTTAGAATTCCTCTGTAACTAAGGAATTTAACTAATAGCATAGATTTTTTCTCAACAGGGTCGCTGTAAGCTTTAAACATCCTAAGAATATCTAACAATCCAAGCCCATCCTCTTTTCTTAAAAAGCCTTCGCAGATCCTAATAATTTCATCCGGGTTCCCGCTAAACATACGCATTATCTTTGATCCCAAGTCTTTCAAGAGAATAGCTCTAACCTTTGGATCAGGTGGAGTAGCATCACCAACGGATAACCATGACACCACGTCTTCTTCACCGATTTTACTTAAATTCTCAGGTGAAAAGAAGTGAGGATTAGATTCGTACATCTTCATACCAAGTCTGTATAGGAGATCAGCGCCTTTATATTCTTCGCCATCCACAACAGCTTTATAAAGCCTTCCGGGTCTGCTAATTCTGTGATCCATTGCAACCATGACTAAGAAGTACATTAAAGTATTGCTTAGGGACTCATTATGACTTGGGTAGAATCGGCTATCAAATAAATCCATTGGTTTAAGATCTAGCTTTGTGAAGCATTTAGCTGCATCTTTAACTTTGTTTGCGTTTATGTAAGGCATACGCTTCGCCTAGCATATGTGTACGAGGTGTTAACACTAAGATATTTAAGTCGCCCTACTTTTAAGAGCTAGATTAACAGTATATTGACTTTCATAGGCTATAAGCCTCGCCTATTTTGTTTGGGAAGCTCCCACCCCTAGGGATTATCGTTGAAACGTAGGATTTTTGGTTTACACCGTAGCTAATGAGCTTAGGGAAGTACTAAAGAACTTTATTGGAAGCAGAAGAGGTATATCCTTTATTACAACACATGGAACTTTGACAATATTCAAAGGTAATGTACCTAAAATAATGGAGAAATAATGCATTTAGAGTAGGTTCAAGTAAACAATGCCTTTGGTGAACCATTGTTTAGAAGTTAAACTAAATATACCTTACGGAGTAACGGTCATCGGCGCTATTTCTCCTAGCAGTATGATTAGAAAAAGAATAGACGCCATAAAGCTATTATCAGGGTCACGCTAAATGCTATCAGTATATTGTCATCCACTGGATTAATTTCTATTCTTTCTATAGCAGAAGCTATGCTCATAGCTAGAGCCCCGATCTGCCCAGCTAAAGCATAACCTAATGGTATCATCAGCATAGCCATAGCTATATTTCCTATCCAATGCTTAGTTCTATACCCAAAAACTATGTTCCTAACAATACCTGTAACAGCATCGCCAAACGATATAGCTAACGCAGGTAGTACGGATATTAGCGGATCTCCTGTTAAAATCCATAAAACAGCTATAGAGGTTCCCCATGCTATACAGAAGTTAACCTCGTATGCATTATCCTTGGTCTGAAACCAGCTAAATAGTTTATTCCTTCTATGCGGTAAATAGGTTGCTAAAGCTAATACATATGCGTAGGCCATGGGCATAAAAGGCTCTTTAAATAACATTGGAAGCAAAAGGGCTACCACACCTCCACTCAACATATGGATTATCTTACGGTTAAAGTAAACAGCGACGTTGGGTTTCAATCCTTTAGCAATCATAACGTCGTATAGCTTCTTTGTTAAAACACATACGAGAAATAATATGTAGAGAAATAGGGGGAGAGCTTTAAGGGCATCTAGAAGTATATCGTTGATGGGCATCATGTTTAAGCTCAAGGTCATCCCTGTCTAGACCTCTTTTATAGCAAAGATATATAAAGGTTTTATCAGGTTATCCCAAAGGAACGATGATTAGGTTAATAAAAGTATTAAAATATATGCAGCGTCGTAAAAAGTAAATCATCATAGAATATAATTGGTGTAGGAGCTTAAATCCTATCTGTTTTGGCTATCTACGTCAAGTTCCCGTCCTCTATTTAGCTTATTTGATTAAGCATATGAATGGTATGTACAGGATGGTGTTTATTATTGTTATTGGTGTACCAACTTTAAAGAATTCCATAAATGATATCGATTTTCTCCTCTTCTCCTCCACAACCTCTAACATAATTATATTTGAAGCAGCTCCAAGTATTGTTAGGTTACCTGCTATTGTCGCAGCCATTGATAATGTAACCCAGGCGTTAACGTCTACATGTGTATATCCGAGGCTACTCATATAAGATATGAATAGCTTCGTAAACGGTACATTACTTAAGAATTGGCTGAATACTATAGATGCTATAGCAATCCTAAAAATCCCGTCCAATTCATCAATTTTATTTGGCAAAATAATATGTAGAGCTAGGCTTAGTATCCCACTTCTCCATATACCTTCCATGGTCACAAACATCGTTATAAAAAACACTATGGTTCCCCAGCTTACCTTTTGGAGAATTTTTCTTGGGTGTTTAGAAAACATGTAAGTTACAGCAGAGACCATGAACGGTATGAATCCTCTTCTCGATATATGAGGAAGACTATAGGCTTCTAGAACATCATTTATTATAAAAATAGTTATGGTAATTAGGTAGCATGATATGCCTAAAATAGCCTCTCTTTTATCTTTTATCATTTCTCCAGGTACAAGGCCTAAACCTATTTTCTTGTTTTTTACTTTAAACATTTTAATCAGTAATAGAGAAGTTACAATTAAGTTGAGTATCGTTGGTATTGTTAATTTCTTTAAGAATACTAGGAAAGGAGATGGTATACCCGATAAAGACGATATAAGCATGTTCTGAGGATTCCCCACAGGTGTCATAACGGAGCCTATGGTTATAGAGAAAGCTGTAAGAAGTATAATCATCGTCAAATCTGCTCCAATAGCTCTAGATATTGTTACAGCTATTGGTACACCCATCAACGTTAGTGCATCGTTAACTGTGAAAGCAGAGAGAATTCCGTATATAAGGCTTAATGCGATGAGTATACTATACCTAGTTCTAAACTTAACAATAAACCAAGCTGCTATAGCATCTAGTACACCAGAGTAATCAAGAATAGCTACTATACTGAACATACCTATTAAGAAAAGAAGAACATCTAAGCTAACAATAGAACTAATATCGTCTACAGGGGCAAGACCTAGAGCTAAAACCATGAACATCGCGAAAGCCATTATGCTCCAAACAGGTAGATGAGGTCTTCTACTTCTAGCTATTAACATACCAACTAGATATACTATCACCAGCAAACCTTTGAATGCATTGAGATCTAACATTTAAGGTATACCAATGTGGATATCAAGGTAGTTATGGATTAGCTTAAATCTTTATGTAATGCGGTGTAAAATAAGCTAGATTAACTACAGTTAAATCGAATAATAGCACATACTGTCGTAACATATTTAAACAAAGTGCTATAAAATTCGTATTTTTAAGATGATATCAATCAAGCTGTATTTTTATGTTGTTCAACAGATAGATAACTTGCACAAATTATACCCAGGTTAGGAATATATCTAGGTTTCCATAGATGTAGACCAGCCATATGCTTAAGTAATAGTTAACTTGATCTTGATACCAGTTAAAGGTAGGGAATGAATAATTGCGAATTTAAGAGTTATAGAAAGGAAGTAAAATTAAATACTTAGTGGAGTGGTTTAGCAAAGACGGTGGGAAAATGGTTAAAGAGATTGTTTATACAGATAAAGCCCCTAAGCCTATAGGTCCCTACTCTCAAGCTATTAGGGTTGGTCCTTGGCTATTTTTATCGGGACAAATTCCTATAGATCCAGCGACAGGAGGTGTTGTAGAAGGAGATATAGAGGTTCAAACACGTAGAGTATTAGAGAATATAAAGGCTATTCTAGAGGTTGCGGGGTACACTCTAGGTGATGTAGTTAAAGTTACAGTTTACCTAGTTGATTTAAATGATTTTCAAAAGTTTAACAAAATTTACGGCGAATACTTTAACGAAAAACCACCTGTGCGAACGACGGTACAAGTAGCTGCTCTACCTAGGGGTGCAAGGGTAGAAGTCGATGTTATAGCGTATAAAAATGTTTGAGTAGATGGTTTATCTATTTATTCAGTTAAAGGAATCTTCATCATTCTTCAGGGTGGTGGAGCTACATCATGCAATCTTCATTAGTAAACATGCAAGGTATTAAATTTATTAACAGTATATTACCCTACGTAAGCTTTGTTAACTTCTTTTGTTTATTAATATAGCTCTTAATTAATGGGTTATCAGTAGCAAAACCGTCTACACCGTAGCTAATTACCTTGAGAGCTATGGATGCATCGTTTATAGTCCAAGTGTAAACTTTTAAATTTTTGGCATGGAGTTCTTTAACTGTACGCGGATTTACAATGTTATACCGCGGAAGAAGTGCAAAGGCTTTCAGCTTCACGGCTTCGCTTAATGGAAGAGGATATCTATAAGTTAGTAACCCTACATCAACTCTGCTTAGGGTTTCCTTGATCTTAGCCAGAACGTTGTAGTTAAACGATATTATAAGTACATTGTCGTAAACTCCGTAGACCTTTATGCTTTCAGTAATTTTATCCTCTATACCTTCATCTTTTACCTCTACAAATAAAGGAATTTTATTTCCAAACTCCGATAAAACTTCATCTAAGGTAGGTATAAATTCTCTACCTAATACTTTAATTTTCTTCAGCTCTTCTAAGGTCAGATCGCTTACTCTCTTATCTACCCCTGCAATTCTCTTAAGATCTTCGTCGTGAACTACAACCGGAACTCCGTCCTTGCTCCTCCTAACATCGAATTCTACGGCATCAGTACCCATAGCTACAGCTCTCCTAAACGCAGTTAAGGTATTTTCAGGTTCATAGGCAGAGGCACCTCTGTGAGCAATGATCAGGAGGTTATTTCTCCAACTTATTGTCCCATCCCCATTATCGAGCTAATTACTACTTAGTAGTAGACCCAGTAACGATGCTTCTCGCTGATATCTCTTGGTACAGCTTATAGAAAGTCGAATCGTATGGAACAGCCCCTAGTGGTATAAGATCGTTCAGTATTTTCTGCGATAAAGTTGCGATATTTATACTTGGTTCAACGCATAGTACATGGGATTTGAGGTTCTCGACTAGAAGCTTAATTATAAGGGCTATAGCAACTATATCGCTTGGTTTAAAATCTCTATGCTCTTCGGTTTCTTCGCATATTAGTTGGGCAACTTGGCGAAGCAAGGGGTCTTGTATGCGGTCAAGGTTCTCCTTCAAGGATTTGACCATGATAATCAGGTACTCTTTCGGGTTAGGCGCTGTAGGTGGGAGTAAATCGGTGTCGTTTAAGCATGTTGTTAGAGAATGTTTTAGAGGCTCATCTACGCTTAAGCCAAAGCTAACCATATCCACGACGTCCCTAAGCATATTAAGAGCTCTCATTAAATTAGTGAGAATTTCTTCGGAAGCACTACATCTTCTAGCTGCTAACGCCACGTTCATTCCGTAGCGCATAGGTATTAATTCAAAGAGCCTCTTTATAACATTTAGGTCCGCAACATCTTTACCTGACAAGAAGTAGGCTAGCCTCCTCTGAAGATAAACAACATCGCTGTAGCTGAGGCTACTCTGCTTAATTTTAGTGACACTCCATAAAGCAATAGCAAGGGTCAAGGAGACTCGCGGTCTCCCAATAAGGTCTATCTTTGAAACAGCATCATCATGTAGTATATTTTGGACACGATAACACTTCTGCAACTTCAGTATTTCTTCAACATACCTTTCATAACTATTCATTCCTGTTTCACGCTACCAAAATATAATTTAGTAAGATAAAGGTAAAAAATTGATGATGTTTACCTCACCATATGCTGTGGGGTTCAAGCTACTTCTCGACAACAATTAACGTTGTAGTGCTCTTAATATGGGGGAACTTCCTTACTTTAGCTATAACTGCATTTCTTAGCGAATCAAATGAAGAAGCTTCAACAATCGCAACAACATCGTATATGCCGTAGACTATGTGTACCTCCTTAACCTCCGGTATTGCGGATAATTCTTTAGCTACTTCTTCTTCTGTGCCAACATCTGTGTTTATGAGGATTATTGCTTTGGGCATCCCTATCCCACCTAATATAGCGTAGCTGTAGCTATAAAATGTTTATGCTTTTACCTGTAAAGAGGTTATTAGGTGTAGCGGGTATTCGGTGATTAAGATGGAAGAGATAGATACGTACATTAAAGAGCATGCTGTTAAAGTTTGTAGAGAGAAATGCATCGATGAAGGACTTTACGGCGAAGCACTAGATATATGTATTAAGGAATGTATTAAAAGTATTCGAGGAGAAAATCATGCAGGTAGAGAGAGCTAGCATCTCCATAGATATAGGGTTTACTCTCTATAGATTAGGAAAAGATTTACCCTGCATAGCATTTGTATCTGGGGTAACAGATAGCGATGGTGGTGGTTATGCTGTGCTAAGAAGAGTTCTCGAAGAACTTAAGAGTAAAACTCTACATGGATCTATATTACTTGTTCCACAATTAAATGAACTTAACCTAGCTTATAGACCTTGTACGTATACCTCTGGTTCTTCGATTTTTTGTAAACTAGTAGATAAGCTAGTTGAGTTAATACCGAGAGAATGCCTTGTTGTCGAAGTAAGGTGTAGAAGGGGATTTGTAGAACACATACTAATACCAAGCAAAGTAATAGAGGAATCACTGATACGCTTAGTTGAAACTATACCTATAGAATATGTTGTTAAAGATAAGTCGAAGGGTCTTGCTTACGAGCTTAAGAAGAGGGGATACAATGTAGCAACGGTTATACTTAATTGTGGTAAAGAGTTCGATCATAGCGAAGTAGATAAAGGAGTTGAAGTAGTTATGGATACTCTAGGAAACCTTGGTTTATTGAAGAAGAAGAAGCTAAATCATGTTAAGCATAGATACTATGAAGGGTACTATGTTATTAGGTGTAGTAATAGAGGTATATTTATTCCATCAATTACAAATTGTACAGATATCGTAGCTCAAACCGTTGTAGGAGCTCTTGAGGAAAGCGAAGTACGTTCACCGGTAAACGGCTTAGTACTGTATATTTCACGGCCAAAATTATGCGATATAGATGAAGTCGTTAGTGTTATAGCTATAGAGGCTTTAGGAGAAGGATCTATTCACCAATAACTGTTACATATACAACTCTACTAGATCTAGGACCATCCATCTCGAGCAAGAATATATTTTGCCAAGTACCTCTAAAAATACGCTTATTCACTACAGGAAATAATCTATGAGGTGAGATGAAGGCTGACCCTATATGTGCATGAGCGTTATCGTCTATTAGGTTATGTTCCCAATCTCTTGAAACCTGGGTAAACTCTTTAACGAATGTTATTATATCGTTGATAAGACCAGGTTCATGTTCATTTGCTATTATAGCCGCTGTTGCATGCGGTACAAAAACCATACATATTCCGTTCTTGATACCACTTCTATATATTATCTCCTCAACTTTAGATGTTATATCGATTAACTCGAATTTCTTAGATGTAGATATATTTATTGATTCGTGGTAAACCTTGCACATATGTTACACCATACTATTTATAGTTTAACTTTACATTAAAAATAATACTGTTTATAAAGCTCTAAAATTTGTGAACCTAAAACCTTAATTGCTCTGTAAAAATTGTAGTTGTTAGAATAGGTAGCAATAGGATAAAGTATACAGGAAGGGAACTTGAGATTAAAGTTAAATACAGATGCTAATAATTTTGTGCGAATATTTGAGAACTTAGATAAGGTTTCAGATGTACTTGGTATACCAGTTGATGCTTACGGTATAAATGTAAAGGTAAAGAAGGGGTTGTTTAAAGGTAAAGAGGAAAACTATGTCCTGTCATACTTAATCGCAAAAACGGCTAACAAATATGTTGTCGTTTTTAAGTTAAGCGGTTCCTTAGACCCTATAGCTAGGGTAGAGGTCGAGGATGTGGATAGAGGTTGTGTAGTATCTTTAAAGTGCTTAGACAATAAGGAGCTATGTAGCTACATAAACGATATGTTGAAGAAGTTGTCCGAAAACGTGGAGAAGGTTATGGAAAAATTAAAGAGTAGAATAAAATCTGAGTATAGGCCAGGTTTCAATTTGTCGCCGAGGTATATTAAAGTTATTGATGGGTTAGCCGAGGTTACGCTTAGTTCACTATACCTAAAGTACCCACTATTAGATAGAAGAATAGTATCTCGAGACGAGGTTATTAATGTAGAGAACTTTCTTGAGAAACTGTACAAACTTTATGGTACTAGAGTTAGCGAGGTATTTATACACATATCTGCATCTACGTGGATGTTCATAATAGCTGTGAACTTTGCAAGTAAAGAGTATACGCCGAGCTTCATAGACAATACTACAAACAATAGACTTTTAGGAGAAGAAGCTTTAGAAGCTCTAAAAAGTGTTAACGACCCATATGTAACTATAACGATACTATCAACCCGTAATTGAATTTTATACGAACATAGCGTATAATTCGTATACTGTGTTGAGCTACACGGTCTACTGATGTACATTTCTATATAATAATAATACAAATAAATAAGCTGAATAGACTTAAATTTCTTTGAAAGCCCTATCATATGTACAGCCTAAGTTTTTGGGTGATTAACCATGGGTATCGAAATGGTTAAATTCGGTCTAGATATTTTAGATGAGGTTTTACCCGATGGTGTTTTAAGATCTTCGTTGATCATTCTAACTGGGTCTGGGGGTTCAGGGAAAACATTTCTAACACTTAATATAGCAAAACAGTTTCTGCTTCGAGGAGAACCTGTTATATACGTAGTATTTGATGACGACCCGATAACTACAATTAACACGTTAGCTAACCTCGGGGGGGATGTATACGAGTATATAAGGAATAGGATCTTAATGGTTGTTGATGGTTTCAGCTTCCGTATAAGGAATAAGAAAGGAAAAATCCATATTTCTGTCGTTGAAGAAGTAGATCCTCAGAATCCTGAGCAAGTACTTTATACGATAACTCAATTATTAGATAAATTAGAGCTTAAGAGTAAAGGTATAGTCATTATAGATTCATTAAATGAGTTTCTAGCTCATCACGATTACGCTAAAGTGGAGGAATTTATTAAGAATATCAGAGCCAATGTAGTAAAGCACAGAAATATACTAACTATAGCTATACTTCATACATCGGCGGACAAAGCGAGACAGTTATTGATGTCGATAGAGCATATAGCCGATGGCATTATTTTCATGGATAAGCAGTTCAAGGATAATAACGTGGTTAGGTACCTTGTTATTAAAAGAATACGGGGAGCATATCATAGAATAGATAAAATAGAGTTCACATTATCTAGCAAAGGCCTTGAAAGGGTTTCCTAAGGCTAAATTGAGTAGCGCGAATTTAGTATACCTGTATACTCATAGGGTATATAATTAGTTTCGTAGTTAATAGTATACCTACATATATAGTAGTGCCTATTAATTGGGATTCGCTAAGTGTCTGCACAACATATTTATTAGGTTACAAGCTTATGTTGAGAGGATGAACGGTGTAGTTGATGGGGTTGTGCATAGACTTAGAGAATATTGTTCGCATAGATAGCGAGGTTAAAGATCTCGGTATACATATAGCTTACACAGTATCTTGGGCTGAGCAGAACTATGAGTTGCAGTCCTATCCATTTGAAAACGATGTAGCTAAGCTTATAGAGTACGTTAAAAGCAGCTTCACATCTGATAACCTTAAAGACTACAAGGTTGTTAGAGCTTATAGAGATTTCTTTTGGAGATTAGGTATAGATCCAACAAAGACTAGACCTGCTAGTGAAGCACTTGTTAGGAGGGCGCTCAAGGGCTCATTTCCGAGGATAAACCATGTTGTTGATGCAGGAAATATAGCTTCAGCATTCACATTGATCCCTATAGGAATGTACGATTTAGGTAAAGCATTACCTTCTCTAACAATAAGGTTTAGTTTTGGAGGCGAATTATTTAGGCCTATAGGTGGCAAGGAGGAGATTCTGGATAAGGGAATACCAATACTAGTCGACAGTAGAGGGACGGTTATGCATATATACCCTCACAGGGATTCTATTGAGACTTGTGTAACGGAATCAGCAAAGAAGATCATAACCATAGCTGCAGGGGTTCCTGGAGCTCAAAAAGAACTCGTAGTTAGAGCAATAGAAATAGTTGTAGAGCTTCTTAAGAAAATTGGCTGGAGATCTTGCGAAAATATTGTATACAAATCCTAGGTTATGTTGGTGTCTTTTTTCTGCGGAATAACTTCAAAGTAAATATTGTTTCGCTATTAACAATTCTCCTAATTATTATGAATACAAAGATTCCGTAGATTATATTCGATATGGATGCTAGTATAAGAGAGATTGAATCCTGCAGTAAAGCTAGCTTCGGTAGGAAAACAGTATTAGCTATAGGTATCAAAGACAATATTGTTTTAACAGAATGCGAGGACACATCAATAAACATAGGTAGATAAACAAGAATAACTGAGGGACCAATAATATTCCCTATTATTGCTTGAGCAGTTCTAACATCTTCAGCGAATAAGCTTAGTAAAAGCGCTATAGATACCATAAAGAGGGCTAAACCGATTATGTTTGCCAGCATGTAGGGAATCACCTCGCTAGGCATAGCGTAAGCAACCATTATGTTGTATCCAGATACCTGCTCAACTGGTATCATAACTTCGAATATTCTGCCAAGGAGAAGCTGGAATAAAGCGAGGCTGTAGATAATCATATACACGATGCTAATCATAAAAGATACAAATAGCTTAGCCCCGATAACACTCATTCTGCTTATCGGCAGGGAAAGTAGTGTTTCAAACATTTTCTCTTCTTTCTCTATAGCTATACCTGTTGCAACAAGCTGAGCTGCAAATAATAATAGTAGGAGGATAATCAGCGGTATGAAGAGGCTACCCATTGTTATGATTCCGAAGAACATCTGTGGATCCTCTATAATTTTACTAGCGAGTAACCCACGGGTACTACTAGATACTATGCCTGCTACGAATTGCTCTGGTACGCCTTTCTCCTTGGCCAAAACTGTTAAAAGAAATCTATTGAATAGAGATATATATCTATTAGCAACTTCTACAATACTTCCTTCACCTATAGTTAGAGATTCGATTTTAACGTAGGTTGATATAGAAGTCTGCAGAGAGTTCGAGATATTAAAGCTGAATCCTCTCGGAATTACGTAGAGCACCTTAGCATCAATTCTATTCATAATAGAGCTTATATTGGCTACATCGTTGGTCTCGACAATTTTTACAATCAAGCCTAAGTTGTTGAGGAAACTGATAAACATGCTGGAGTACACATCTTTATCTATATCGAGAACAGCTACAATACCACTCTCCTTAATGGCTTGCTGAATTTGCTGGATAGTTGCTTGACCTATAAATCCGTAGACAATAAACATTAGTATTAAGGGTATGACAATCATAGCTATAAGCATCTTGGGGTCTCTAGCCATACTCTTGAATTCTTTTACAACGAAAAGCCAAAACGACATACTAACTACCTGAAACAAGTTTTACGAATACCTCCTCAAGATTTGAAGCGTTGTATTCCTCCATGAGCTCTCTAGGGGGACCTATGGCTAGTATCCTGCCTTTATGCATAATTGCTACACGGTTACATAGGTATTCAACCTCTAACATGTTGTGACTACTAAGGAGAACTGTTCCGCTGTTCTCTTTAACGAAGCTCTTTATAGCTTCTCTAACGTGGACAGCGTTAACAACATCTAACCCCGAGGTAGGCTCATCTAGTATAGCAAGCTTAGGTTGAACCATTAACGTCTTAGCAACTAAAAGTCTACGTAGCATACCTTTGCTATACGTTTTCACTTTATCATTTAGCCTATTGCCAAGCCCACTAAGCTTTATACCTACATTCACGTATTCTCTTATTTTATCCCGATCTTTAGAATAGAGTTTAGCTACGAACTCAAGAAACTCAAGACCTGTTAAATATTTGTATGCACCTGCTTCCTCAGGTAGAAAAGATATGATTCTCCTAACCTTAGAGGCATCTTTAACAACATCGTATCCGTTGACCGAGATTCTTCCAAATGTAGGTTGAAGAATTGTTGCGATAATCCTAAGCGTTGTTGTTTTTCCAGCACCATTAGGTCCGATCAAGCCAAATATCTCGCCTCTGTAAACGCAGAAAGATACATTATCTACTGCGCGGATATTCCTTTGGTAGACCTTTGTAAGATTCTCGACAACAACAGTTGTATTAACTGAGCACCCCATTCAACACACCTTAAACACCTTAAGTAATACCCTTAATTAGGCAACAACTAATAGGAAATTAAGTATTCTCAGCAAAATAAGGTATTCGGTGTAATTTGTGCACAAAATAATGTTTGAGGTATATGTTAAAGGTGTGCCTAGCGAAGTAGAATGCCTAAATAGACTTCACGAATACCTGGAAAGTCTTAGTAGATGTTTTGGTTCTTCTACAACCTATGCTTGCGTTTACAAAGATATTTTAATTAAGGTTGTACCTAAAGTAGAAGAAGCACAGAAGAGATCTACAACTCTAACTCATATATTTGAGCCTCTTCAGCAGGTACTCTCTATAGTTATAACTTTAGAAGGAGAAAGTGTCAGTAATCTCGCTGAAATCTCTGAGCTTATATACGGGTTTGCTAAAAATTGCGGTTTAATGTTAAAGCTTATTGGATAGACTATGTAGGTAATTATGTAAAAAATTATATACTTTTAAATCCGTATAGTTTATGCGGTGTTAATAGTGGACATAAGGGGTTTAAGTGAAAGAATTTCAGAGATTATTGAAGAGGTAAAAGAAAGCGTTGTAACAATAACTACCGTTAGGTTAACCATAGATGCTCTATTCGGGTTAGCACCTGCTCAAGGTGTTGGTTCTGGGTTCATTATTAGCAGCAAAGGCTATATAGTTACAAATAGCCATGTTGTTAGAGATGCAACAAAGGTCTCTGTTATATTACCTGATGGGGAAAGCGTTGAAGGCTCCGTTATAGCTTCTGATCCACGTAGAGATTTAGCTTTACTGTTAGTTGATATAGAAGGACTAAAGCCTATGAAGCTTGGAGATTCTGATAAAATTAAAGTAGGGGAAATAGTATTCGCAATAGGTTCACCCTTAGGCCTCCCCGGATCATCTGTCACCATGGGCATTGTAAGTGCCGTTAACAGAACCATAATTGGGGAAGATATCATCCTAGAAGATCTCATACAAACTGATGCAGCTATAAACCCAGGTAATAGCGGTGGACCGCTAGTTAATGTCGCAGGAGAAGCTGTAGGTATAGCAACAGCGATTATACCTTATGCTCAAGGAATAGGTTTTGCCATACCAATCAATACCGTTAAGCGGTTCTTAGATATGATCGCTAGATTCGGTAGACCTGTAGTAGCCTGGATAGGTGTATACGTAGCACCATTAAACAAGTATGTATCAAAGGTTTATAGATTACCTGTAGAAGAAGGAATAGTGGTAGCCGATATAGTTAGAGGAGGACCAGCCTACAGCGTTGGAATTAGAAGAGGTGACATAATATCTAAGGCAAATGGTAAAAAAGTGAGTAACGCAAAAGATTTACGTGCAGTTATAGAAGAATCAATAGACAAAGGCTATGTTACCCTCGAGATAATAAGAGAAAATAGGGTATACGAAGTCGAGGTACCTATAGCTATAGAAGCTCTAGGGTAAACAACAGATATTAACTCTAAGAAAATCACCTCATGCTTTTTACATTGTTAATTTGCGTAGATACGTCGAGGGACAGTACACAATGACTAGAATATTATTTGCCGATGGGCATCTGCATAGCAACCCTATTAAAGGTATGGGAATGAACGCTATAGCCAAGAAGTTGACCGAAATCGGTGGATGGTTCGTAGCACTAGTTCTACTACCACCTTACCACTATGGTTTTGAAAACACATTTGAAGGCTATTTGAAGGCAGTAGATGTACTGATAAGCGAATGTAAAACATCTAGAGAATTAGGGTTAAGAGCTGTATGCCTAGCTGGAGTACATCCTGCCGCTATAGAGGACGAGATATCAATTAATACGAAAGCCAGCGTTAAAGTTCTAGAGAAAGCAATTAAGGTAATAGATTACGTAGCTAAGCTAGTTCGTGAAGGGGTTCTACACGGTTTTGGGGAAATAGGTAGACCACACTATAAAGCTTCTCCAGAAGCATTTATAGTTAACAACATTGTCACTAGATACGCATTAACTTTAGCAAAAGATCTTGGAGCCTCTGTTCATCTTCACCTAGAACAAGGCGGAGAACTAACAGCCCTAGATATAGAAAACAATATAAAAAGCCTAGGCATAGATGAGCGCAAAGTAATAATGCACCATGCAGATGTGTCAACAGCTAAAGCCGCTCAAGCTAGAAACCTCGTATCAACAGTTCCAGGTAAATACCCCATACTAAAAGAGGTATTTAAATCGTTAAAACCCTACTACATGGTTGAAAGCGATTACATAGATGATCTAAAGAGACCAGGGGTATCTTCCTATCCGTGGGAAATAGTTGAGAACCAGAAAAAGCTTTTAAACGAAGGAATCGTAGATGAAGAATACCTATACAAACTTAACATCGACATGATTTTAAAGGTATACGAAGTTAAACCCCCATAACCTCGATATAGATTTAAAGCTTTACTTTCTGAACCACAGATAAAGTTTCGTTGATTTATTTATTATGGAATTGAATTAAGGAGCAACTACTATGAGGGTAGGTAATATTAGTTTATTATTAGGTCGGTTAACCATAATGAATTCAACTTCATTTAATCGCATTAAATGAACATGAATCTCACTAATTTTCTAGATATTATGGGATAAAGGATTTTATTTAATGTTGGGTAAAGAAGGTAACAATAGGAATATAGGGGAAGAATAAAGAAGTAGAAACGAGGAATGAGGATACTTCTAAGGATGAACAGATTCCTCAGAGTTTGAGTTAATTAGTTAAGTTTTAATAAAGTATTCGTAAATTATAGAGCCAGTACTTAATATCGTGAACTAGTTACTGATAAATTAGCTATAGGATATTTACAGTACCTATGTATTCTCTGTATGGTAATCAAGATAGATGATGAATAAGAACGTATTGAAATAAACACTCTTCAATGAACCAATAAGTAAACATTAAGAGAGGTTAGGTAAAGCATTGCATTTATGTGTAGTGTATTTGCTTCTTTTGCTGATCATATATAACGTTAGGGAAAAGTTTGCTGTTAATTAGTATTTGTTAACATTTATTTAATTGGTGTTTGGTATATAATTGGTAAGCAATATTCTATAACTTTATATATATGCTATTTTTTAATATTTTTTCTCCTTGGTTTATTAGAAGGTCATTAACCCCGTTCTTGGATATAGCTGTTGTAGTCCCAGGTTTAGTTACGCATAAAGCTCCTACGGCTTGGGCGTAGAGAAGAAGTTTAGCTAAGGTTTCTAGGTCAAGCTCTTCTAAGGTTTCTTTACTAAGTTTATCTCTGATTAGAGTTGATATACTGTATATAAAGCCTGCTTGAAAAGCATCTCCAGCACCTGTAGGATCTACAGCATTCACTTTGAAGGTTTGTTGATGTATAACAGTGTTTTTCTTAGCGACGTAAGCTCCTTTATCGCCGTCTGTAACAAGCACTATCTTAACGCCTTTTTCAAGAATCTTTTTAATTCCTTCTATAACATTGTCTAAGTTAAATAATTTTCTCAATTCGTAGACGTTACAGTGAAATATATCTGTGTATTCAAGGGCTTCGGTAAGGAAATCCCAGCCTTTTTTACCGAAAGGTTTAGCTGCTCCAACATCTACAAACGTAATTGTATCCATAGATTGCGCAATTCTAAGTATATGTCCTAGATTTTCATCTATTTCTCCTAGTACTCCTGGAGCAATATGAAGAAGCTTTGGTTTAACCTCATTTAATGCCTTTATTACATGGGCTAGTGGAAGTCTACTACTAGCGCCTACCTCTACGTGGAATCTCCTATCTTCGCCTTCCACGACAAGGATTAGATTTTTGTTGGATCCAACATCTTCTACTCTATACAACATTAACTGTATATTGTACTCTGAAAGTTGCTTTTCTATGAAGTTACCGCAGAAGTCATCTCCTATAGCTGAAACAACAAATATATTACGGGGATTGTAACCAAGTTTAGCAAGATCTATAGCTATATTGCATGGGTGTCCCCCAAGCGATATGCTAATACCTTTGTCTAAGTAAACTATATCTCCTGGATTGCTTATTCTAGGAACGATAGTCACTATATCGCAGACGGAAACACCTACCAGTAATAATGTTGGATGAGAATTTAAGCGGCGCTCTTTTTCTCTATGTTCAATAAATTGTTTGATCACTATTGACACCTAATTTAACTAGCTCATTATGTATGCTATATTTTAGGATTATATAGCTACATAAGCTCTGTATAAACATATGTAACCAAAGGATTATCTAGTAAGCATTTAATTAACGGTGTTGCTTAGGTGCAGGATCATATCAAGGGTATTAAGGTAAGAATCATAGGGGTAGTACAAGGTGTAGGGTTCAGACCCTTTGTTTATAGGCTTGCTAAAAAACTCGGTTTAAATGGGTATGTAGTCAACCTAGGGGGAAGCGAAGTAGAGGTATACCTAGAAGGATACGTGGATGAGATAGAGGAGTTCATGAAGAGGTTATACTTAGAGAAACCCCCAAACGCGAAGATAATCAACGTTATTATAGAGGAGGTTAAACCGCTCGGCTACAGCGATTTCATGATACTTGAGAGTAGATGTGAAGCATTATTTAGGAGTATAATCCCGCCGGATATAGCTATATGTAGCAATTGTGTAGAAGAGATCTTGGATTCTCGTAGCAGATTCTATAGGTATCATTGGAATAGCTGTGCTTGGTGTGGACCGAGGTTTTCTATGATGTATACGGTACCCTACGATAGATTCAATACCGCTATGGCTAAATTCAAGTTTTGCGATGAATGTGCAAAAAGCTATAGCAATCCAAATGATGTTCGCAGATTTCATGGTCAAGGAATAAGTTGTCCTGTTTGCGGACCTAAAACCTACATATATACAGGTAGTGGTAAGAAGCTAGATGTAGTAGATCCCGTTAAGTTTATAGCAGAGAAAATTCTGGATGGAGCTATAGTGGCCATTAAAGGTGTTGGAGGATACCATATAGCATGCTTAGCTTCAAAGGATAGTGTTGTAGCTGAGCTTAGGATTAGAAAAGGTAGACCTTACCAACCTTTTGCACTTATGGCTAAGGACTTTAAGGTTGTTGAAGAGATAGCTATTCCTCCGCTAGGCGCTAAAGAACTTTTAGAGTTACCTCAGCGCCCCATCGTTGTAATGCCGAAGAAGGAGGGGTCCAGGGTTTCTAACCTTGTTGCCCCTGGTTTATCAACTGTAGGAGTTATGCTACCTTACACAGGTTTTCAAATATTGCTTCTTAACGAGGTCCCCGACGGTTTTCTGATAATGACTAGCGGAAATATCCATGGAGACCCTATGTGTATTGATTTAGACTGCGTTTTATCTAAGCTTAAAGGTGTAGTTGATTATATCGTTGAGCACGAGAGGGTTATCGTTCATAGGGTAGATGATAGCGTTATAAGGTTTACGGATAGTGAACCTGTTTTCCTTAGGAGAAGTAGAGGGTATGCTCCTGAATGGATAGAAGTAGCACTAAATCTACCCCATGTTGTTGCTCTTGGAGCTGAAATGCAGACAGCTGGAGCTGTAGCTTTTGACAATAAGGTTGTTTTAACGCAGTTCATTGGGGATTTAGATAATATTGAGGCTTTAGAGGACCTTAAGAAAGAAATCTTGTGGTTTATTCATGCATATAACTTAAAACCTAGGATTATAGCGGTTGATATCCACCCCCATTACCATAATAGATTAGTAGCTAAAGAGCTAAGCGAATACTTAGGAGCAGAAGTAGTTGAAGTTCAGCATCACCATGCACATGCTGTATCTGTCCTTAGCGAATACTTATTTGAGTTGGATAGCAGGGCTATTGCTATAACCATTGATGGTACTGGTTTCGGCATCGATGGAGGAATATGGGGAGGTGAAGTACTATTGACCACGTACAAGAACTTTAAGAGATGTGGATGCTTACATCCATTCGTTCTACCTGGAGGAGATAGTGCAGCTGAGTACCCTGTTAAATCGCTTATAGCTTTAATGGCTTCAGCGGGATTTAGTGAAGAAGAGGTTCTTAATTTACTTCAAAAGCTTGAATTAGTTAACACCCTTGTTCATGGTTACGAAGAAGCTATGATCACTTACACCTTAGCTAGAAGAGGTAAAGGTATCATTACAACAAGCACAGGTAGAGTTCTAGACGCGTTTTCAGCGTTACTACGTATTTGTACTAAGCGTACATATGAAGGTGAACCCCCTATGAAGCTAGAGGCTTTTGCTGATAAAGCTCGTAGAGAACTTGATTACGAGCCTAAGCTTAAGGTTCTAAACGCTATGTACGTACTAGATGTGAATAACTTGCTTAGTTGGGTAATAGAGAATATGGATACATATGGTGTTGAAGATATAGCGTTAACGGTTCTTAAAAATTTAGGTCGAGGACTAGGCTATATTGCTTTGAATTGTTTAAAGGGGTTAAAAAATACTGAGCAGATCGTTGTTGTGGGTGGTGGAGCAGCTGTAAATACTTATATTGTTAGTGGTATAAGAGAAATCTTAAGAGAAGAAGATTTAAATGTTCTACTACCGAAGAAGGCTCCCCCAGGGGATGGAGGTATAGCCTTAGGGCAGGTGATAGTATCTTCTCAAGTGATTAGCTATGGATAAAGAACAGGTTAGCCATGTTGTATACCTGCATAGAGCTATAGAAGGTATAGAGAACATCTTTAGATTAAATAGAGATTTAGCTAAGCTAATAATAGATAGAATATCGGATTATGTTAACAAACTAAAGCAATTACATGGCTCTAATACAAGGATTAAGATCATGAATTTCTGTGGAACACATGAATGGACTGTAACTCACTTCGGCATCAGGAGTCTTGTTCCATCAAGTATCGAGTTAATAGCGGGTCCAGGATGTCCAGTATGTGTAACGCCTTCGTATTATATCGAGGAAGTAATAAGGCTTGCTTTAGATAAGGTTGTTGTGTATACGTATGGTGATACTTATAGGCTTAGAGCTATACACCCTGTTAAAGATGTTCGTTCATTAAGCGAAGCTAGAGCTTACGGAGCAGAGGTCAAAATCGTTACAGGGTTAGCTGAAGCTATAGCTGACGCTAAATCACACAAAAAAGACTCTGTTTTCGTTGGAATAGGCTTTGAGACTGTTGCATCTGGTTACGCAAAGGCAATATTATCAAATGTTATTTCGCAAAACCTTAAAATCTTAAGCCTTGTCAAACTAACTCCTCCGGCAATGGTCTATACATTAGAGGTACATAAAAAGGAGCTACCGGTAAACGGTGTTATAGCTCCAGGACATGTATCTACAATAATAGGAGCTAAAGCATGGAAAAGGGTATCCAATGACTATAAAGTACCTGTGGTGGTTTCAGGCTTTGAGCCTATAGATGTTATGCTTTCTTTGCTTGAAATTGTGAAGCAATTAACAGAAGGAAGAAGCGAAACCGTTATAGAATACAAGAGGGCTGCTACATGGGATGGAGACTTAATAGCTCAGAGAATGATAGAGGAAGTTTTCGACGTAGTTGATGATGCTTGGAGGGGGATAGGCATTATTCCTTTAAGCGGCTTAAGATTAAAAAATAAATATAAGATATACGACGGTTTCTATGAATATAGTATAAAGGAGTTAAACTTAAGCAACTGGGTATACGATCTTTCACCGGGCTGTAAATGTTCCGATATAGTTCTTGGAAAAGCTATTCCAACAAAGTGTCCTCTGTTTATGAAGGTCTGTACTCCAGCCACACCTATAGGACCATGTATGGTGTCTATAGAGGGTACATGCTCTATCTGGGCAAAGTACGGAGGTAGTGGATTAGCTTCAGAGATAGCTAAGGAGTTAAACCTATAGCCTTCGTAAGGCTTATACCCGGTATAACCTATGAAACATTTAGATGTTAAAGATTAAGTGATTGTTATGTGCTGGGGTGTACCTGCAGTTGTTGTAGATGTAGATGAAAATAACCTAGTAGCGAAGGTAGATTTCGGCGACAGTATTATACGCGAAGCTATGATCGGGATATCAAGCGATAGAATTTCTAGAGGAGATATAGTCGTTGTCCACGCAGGTGTTATAATCTCTAAATTAACACCTGAAGGCATTTTAGAGCATATAGAGTTCATTAAAGAAATCCTCGGTGAAAGTTCGAAAGAAACAGTAAACATATACCAATCATTACTTTCTCTAGCTAGACTCCTGAAAGGTGAAGATAGTGAATAAAAGCGATAGAATTTCGCTAGCTCATGGATCTGGTGGCGTTGAAACCTATGAATTAATAGCAAAACTCATTTTATCACGGGTACCGGATAACTTTAAGAAGATTCTAAACGGGGTTGGAATAGACATTCTAGATGACGGAGCATCCGTACCTCTTCCAAACGGTCAACACATAGTTATATCTATAGATGCCTACACAGTTAATCCGCCATTCTTCCCCGGAGGAGATATAGGGGCTCTAGCAGCCTGCGGTTCTATAAACGATGTGCTTATGATGGGGGGCAAGCCTATAGCCATGCTCGATTCCATAGTTGTCGAAGAAGGTTTCCCTGTAGAAGACCTTGAGAAGATAATAGAATCCTTTACCAAGATCCTCATAAGCGAAGGTATTGCTCTAATAGGCGGAGACTTTAAGGTTATGCCTCGTGGTCAAATAGATGGAATAGTTATTACAAGCACGGCTATAGGTATTGCGGATAAACTGATTGTTGATAGACCTCATCCAGGAGATAAAATAGTGGTTAGCGATTTCGTTGGAGATCATGGTGCTGTAATAATGCTTTTGCAGATGGGGTTAAAGGATAAAGTTGAGGAGATAGGTAAAGGTCTTCTTAGGAGCGATGTTAAGCCTCTGACTAAACTTATGCTCCCGCTTATTCAAAAGTATGGGGAATATATCCACGCTGCTAGAGATCCAACGAGAGGAGGTCTGGCAGGGGTTTTAAACGAATGGGCTTCTAAAACGGGGTTGGTTATAGTCATAGATGAAAGCTTAACGCCTATCAGGGTAAATGTAAGGAGATACTCAGAGATGCTAGGTATAGACCCTCTATACCTAGCTAGTGAAGGTGTAGCTGTTCTAGCTATAGACCCTTCTTTAGCAGGCATGATTGTTGAGTTCATGAAGAGTATAGGATATGAGAATACACGGGTAATTGGGGAAGTAAAGCAAAGTGAAAAATTTAAAGGGGTAGTAGTAGCGAGAACAAGTGTTGGTGGTTATAGAATTGTTGATCCTCCTAGAGGCGAACTAGTTCCGAGAATATGCTAGGGCTATGTCATGTGAAGTTTTAGCTCGTGAGCTAAGTGAATATGGTAAGGCTCTATAGATATCCTATCTATATACGCTTTACCGTTTACTGTGTGAACAGCTAAGGCTATACTATTCTCACCGTCTTTGACAAGAGGTTGAGGTATATAGAACTCAAACTGAGGGCCTTCCTCTACGTACCTCCCAATAAGCTGTCCATTGAAGTAAATTAAGGCTCTAGCTCCACGGATATTAAGCACAATCTTTAAAGGAGTTACTATACCTCTAGGTATACTAATATTAACTGTACCCCGAAGCCAAACTAATCCACCAAAGCGGGTTTCCACAGATGTTGGAATTTTTACTAAGCTCCAACTAGAATCATCGATGTCTTCAGCATACCACTTCTTCTCAAGCCCTTCGGTATACTGTTTAACTTTCCAAGTACCAGAGACAACATATTGATATACTTTTAGCAGGGGTTGTAGAGCCATTCTAGTCCAGTCAATATATATAGCTATCTCGTTTAAACCCTCAACTAGATATTCAGATATATCAATAGGTCCTCTGTATACCCCTACATACTTTTTATTAACGAATACGATAGCTCTTGGATAGTAGAAGTGATTTCCAAGATAAGTCGCTTTACCTAGATCTAATACATACCTATAGCCCCTATTATCGATTTTCAGCTTAGCTACATACAAGCCTTGCTTATATAGAGTACCGGTCTTTTCGCTTAAGCTCTTAGTGTTTACGTTATTCAGCATACTTAACAAATTTTCGGGATCATATAAGAATTCAGTCATGCTAAAGTCCTTCGAATAAGGTGTATGTATCTCTATGTAGCTCCAATCCCTTATTACTTCCTCGTAAACCTTACCAATGTATATATCGCCTATAACACCATTCGGGATATACATGAGACCGTCGTTTGAATGACCTGTTGATTCAACAAGTATTAGCAATTTATTTGAATTAGCCTTAAGTGTTCTGGAGGTATCTACTTCAATACTGTGATAGCCTGAGCCAAGAATTTTATTGTTAAGTATGATCGTTGCGTAATCGTTGAAATTGCTTACAAGCATTATATGGTTCTCTAGCTCACTAACAATATCTTCACCTAAATTGAAACTTATTTCATAAACATAGTACCCATTCTCATTAAAACCTATGTACTCCAACGGTTTCTTAGCGTCTAGGGGAACATCAGCTAAAAGTATATCCTCTTTTATTCTCCAATCTCTTCTTAAATCTATCAATGGTTTTACATTAGGAGAGCACATGTCTAGGTAAGCACTATAAATAATACCGTAGATTCTATCCATTTTTAGCTCTCTTTCATCTAAAATCATCCTAGCTATAGGGTTAAATGATATTAATAGTATATCTCCACAACTATTTTCATCTAATTCAAGTTTAAGAGCATAGGAATCTTTTTCACAGAGCACTTGACCAACAAAGTATAAGTTAGACACCATTATGATCGGCGGACTAACATCGTCTATATACCAAGTTCTTTCAGCTCTATCTCTAGAGATTATTAAAAGGTATAGGGTATGGTTAGCTGATCTAAGGATTGCAATGTTTTCTGTTCCACTTATACTGTATCTAAGGATAATTCTAGTATCACCTTGCTTAACAATTGCAACATCCTTAAGCATAGCTACATCGGCACCTTCATCTACTTCTACAACTACTTCTCCAACCTCAGCGATATCACCATAAAATATCATTAAAGTATCATTACCGACGGTTTTAACTATTAGAGGTTCAGCTGAGGAGAACGCAATCTTAAAAGGTGTACCCTCTATACGGTAGTTTATTAGCACTATCTTAGCGTTTCGCTGAGGCACACGTACAACGCCATTTATTGGGTAAACCGCATCTTTAAATTTAATGGTCGTTGGTTGTGGTACTAGGTCTAAATTACGTATAACAGCTATTACTGTTCCATTGTTGTTAACTCTTGCAAATACATCTAAAGTTTTATTGCTTAATTCTACAACGTTTTCTATAGGTTTAGTATGTGTAAGTAAATCATTAAAAGACCTAATAAATAGAGCAACACGTTTTACAGCGTAGTACTTCTTTGATAGTTCGCCCCATTCTCTTATAGGTGCTTCAAAATCATACGAAGATGTGATATATTTACCTGTGTAGTACCCGGGGTTTGTCCCTCCATAAAACATGTACATGTTTATAGCGTTAATGCCTAAGCCTATAGCTGTTTTTAGAAGAATTTCAATCCATTCCGCTGGAAGATCTCCTCTGCTTGTTGGGTATAGAGAGCCAAAGTATGTGAACCACCCACCTTCAAGCTCCATAAACATCTTGATCATTCCAGGCTGAGTTTTAATGTAATTCTTAACCTTGATATCAAAGTTCTTTGTATCCCACGGTACAGGATAATCATCGATGGTGTTAACTATATCTGTTCCCTCAACATGCCAATCCTCATTTGTCACAATAGGTATATCCTTAACGTACTCCCTTGCCATAGCGTAGAGAGTTTCTAAGTATTTGACGTTACCCCAAAAGTATTCGTTTTCAACTTGAAGCATAATAATAGGGCCTCTATTCGAAATAACATACCTAGCTATTATTGGGAGAACAGAGTCATACCATTTCCTAATCTCATCCAAATAAGCTTTATCAAGAGATCTAAGCCTCAGTGTTTTAACGTATAGCCTATTTGGATGTCCACCGCTATCCCACTCGGAGCATATGTATGGACCTGGTCTAGCTATAAAGTATAACCCGAGTTCTTTAATTAGCTCGAGGTACTTGGGAAGATTTCTGCTGAATATATTCGATAGATATGGGGATTGCTTTTCAGAATCATCGCTGAACGTCAAACTCTTTTCAAAAATTTCATGCCAATTCCAAGGGATATAGCTGGAAATACAATTAAGTCCAGCCCTCTTGGCTTTCAATAATATGTCAAGCCAAAGATTTTTAGGAGTTCTAAAGTAGTGAATTTCCCCGCATATGAGAAATAGCCTAGAGTTATTCAACGTAATAAAATTTTCCTCGAAAACTACTTTAGCCATGGCGCTTCACAGCCGTAATTCTACTAATGTAAATTTAAAATAGAATTTTAAACTTAAGTTAGAAGTTAAGAGCTTGAGATATATCCTCTATTAAGTCCTCGACATTTTCTAACCCAACAGCTAACCTAAGTAAGTTCTCTGTTATACCTAGTTTAACCCTATTTTCAGGTTCTATATGCATAGACCCCGCTTTAATTGGTATAACAATCATGGATTCTGTACCTCCTAAACTTGGACAACGTTTAATCAACCTCAATCTTCTCACGAAGTTGACGGCATCCTGATAGGAACCTTTAATTTTGAAGCTCACAACTCCTCCGAATAACTGTTTTTCAAATAATTTCTTTGCTAAACTGTGATAGGGATTTTCTCTAAGACCTGGATACATAACTTCTTCAATTTTACTATGTTCAGCTAAGAAATCTGCAATAGCTTTTGCGTTGTTGCTGTGCTTCTCAAATCTAAGTTCAAGTGTTTTTATACCTCTTAGAATAAGGTATGCTTCAAATGGTTGTAGAATTCCACCAAGCGTTCTTCTCCAATCCCATAGGGTTATTGCATCCTTTGAAGAACTAGCTATTGCTCCTCCTATAGCATCGTTATGCCCCCCAATGTACTTGGTCATACTATGTAAAACGAATTTCGCTTTATACTTAGTAGGTTTAACTAGGACTGGTGTTGTAAAGGTGTTATCAACTACAAGAACTATCTTATCGGTATCTATGCTCTGGGCTAAATGTTCTAGGTCTATAACCTTGTTCGTGGGGTTGGTCATGACTTCGAGGAACACCATAGATGTAGAGCTGTCTACGGCTTCAGCAATGGCTTTAGCCGAAGGGTGCACCTTTTCAACTCTTACATTGAGCTTTAAAGCCAGCTTATTGAGCAATACAAAAGTCGTGCTGTAGAGCTCCATGGGAACAACTATTTTTGTGTTTGGCTCTAGTTTCCATAGAAACAGAGTTGAAATAGCCGACATTCCGCTATTAAAAGCTAGAGCATCTTCTGTTTCCTCAAGCTTAGCTATAACATGTTCAAGAGCTCTAGTTGTTGGGTTTTCTTCTCTACCGTACCTAAGTACGTTACCTCTGTCAATGAACTGAGCCTCCTTTAACTCGTAATCTATGTATTCATACACAACACTTGTATAGATAGGAGGTATATGGGCACCGTAGCAGTCTTTATGGTTATGACCGTGGATGGACTTTGTCGATAAACCGGCCAAAGCTGTACACCTTGTATAACAAGCTTTAGAAAGAGCTTATATAGATAAATTAATATCTTTATCTAGGAAGACAATTAATTCGTAAACTACTTCACCTGCTAGGAAAAATCAAGGTAAGCAAAGCCTATAGAGGGTAGATAAGATGTATATTCATGAATATGTTGAGAAACTTAAATCTATTGCTTTAAGCATAAACAACGACGACGTTAAGAAAATAGTGTTAGACCTATTAGAAAATCCACGGCTTAGCTTTGCTTCGAATAAACCTTTGATACAGGTAGAGGTATCTCCAGCTGCTCCCAGGAAACACCATATGTTTACAGGGGGATTATTTGTTCACACCTATAGTGTGGCAAAGATAGCTTTAACCCTTTGTAATATATTTGAGGAAATATACGGTATACCGATTAATAAAGATCTCGTAATAGCCGCCTCAATTCTACATGATATCTTTAAATACTATCAGTATACTATAGATGATAAAGAAGGAGGTTATAAAGCTAGAGATGACTGGTACTTAAGCCACGACTATGCTATTGTAGCTGAATTAGCTCTTAGAGGAGCAAAAGATGATTTAATAAGAGTTGTCTCTGAAGTACATGGTATAGCACCTATAAAAACATTCGAAGGATTAATAGTTCACCTAGCTGACACTATAGATGCTAGGTTCGGTGAATATATTCAAAATAATGCTATATCTCTTCTTAAAGAGCTTGAAGATTATGACATCAAACCCTATGCTATTCTAGACGAAATAATTAAATCAGAAGGCCCTAAGGTATTGGGTTTTTTGGCAAAAGATAGAGATATTTTTATAGATATAGTTAGGAATAAGATAATGAAAGTTTTAGAATAGAGGATTTGAGTTAAGATAACCTTGCGCTTATGTTATTTTACTAGTATAACAAGGGATTTAAAGCTAATTTTAATTATATATTGAAGATATATAAAGGTGTTCCTAGATTCATTAATCTTCCGGGATCTTTATGAATATACCACTGTTAATCGAAATATTCCTAACGTTTCTCAAGATAGGCATTGTCATGTTCGGCGGAGGCTATGCTATGATACCTATCCTAAGATACGAGATTGTAGTTCGTAGACAATGGATAAGCGAGCAAGAATTTGTTGATCTTATAGCTATAGCAGAATCAACACCAGGTCCTATAGCGATTAACTCTGCAACCTATGTTGGCTACAAAGTTGGTGGAATCGTAGGATCAGCTTTAGCAACACTTGGCATTGTTATTCCTAGTTTCACCATAATTCTCTGTGTGGCAATAGCTCTGTCGAGGTTTTACACGCATAGATTAGTAAGAGGAGTTCTAAATGGTATTCGAGGAGCTGTTATAGGTTTAGTACTCTCTGCTTTAATTGTATTAATTCGGGGGGTTCTAAAGGGATTAGCACCGATTTCAACAATCATAACTCTTGGAATAGCTTTGGTGATATTTATCAGTATAGCTGTATTCGATCTAGACCCCGTTATGTTAATAGCTTTATCAGCCTTAATAGGGTTAATTCTTGCATTAATAGGTATTTGGTAGGTATTGCAATCTAAAAATTCATAGATTTATCTAGGGTATAACAACAGTTTTTAACATTCAGCGCACACTATACTCCATAGGTGTAGCGAATGGTTTTCCCAGGCAAGAAAGTGGCTATAGGAGCTGACGATCTATACCCTATCGTTGATTTTATTGTTGATTACCTGAGAAGCAAAGGATACGAAGTACTACCTGTAGGAGCTGTAAAAACGAGAGAGCCGGCTCCATGGCCTTCTGTCGGCTTCGAAGTAGGGAAACTTGTTGCAACGGGGATCGCTGATTGGGGTATAGCTATATGCTACACAGGTACAGGAGTATCTATTGCAGCTAACAAAGTTAAAGGGGTAAGGGCTGCTCTATGTAACGACTCTGAAACAGCTAAAGGTGCAAGGTTATGGAATGACGCTAATGTTCTAGTGTTAAGTGGAAGACTTGTAACGAATTACCTAGCGAAAGAAATCATAGATGCATGGATATCCATAGTAAAACCAGATGAAAGCGAGTTCAAGAACATAGAATTGCTTAAGGATATCGATAGCTCGGGGAGGTGATGAAAATGTATAGATACGTGTATACCGATATGGAATTCATAAAGAGAAAACTAAGCCCTAAGACAGTATTTGCATGGATTCCAGTTCAACTTATTAAATTCAGCGAGTGTAGACCGAAAGAAATCTACATAGTTGATTGCTTCTTCAGGACACTAATAGAGAACCCTTATGTTTCTATAATGCTACTTAGGAAAATACCTAAACCCAAGAATTTAAAGTATCATGATCACCCTCCTACTGATATAAAGAAAATTGAGGCCGAGTGTAAAGATGTCGTAAATGATTTACGGCAGGTTGTCAACGATGTATCTGCTCAGGACTACGGCAAGTTATACGAGCTATTAGACACTATAACTGAATACAGAGACACGGAGTTCACGATCAGGTTTTTCCTAAGAACTAGGAGATATGTTATTAGTGCTGAGAAAATGAGGGAAGCTGATAGGAGGATAGCTACAAGAATAGTAGAAAAACTTATGAACAGACTATGCCTATACGATAAAAAAGCAAACTCGAAGCTTTTTACACCAGTAGGGTCTGAAAGACATTATGCGCTTATCTACATAGATCCATTACTAAGGGTTTCAGGTATAGCGATAGGAAAACACCTTATCGAGGTTAAAACCTATCTAAAGCTCATCAAGAAGTATAATCTGGAGAAGTTATTCTCTGTAGAACCTTTAGAGCATTCTCTAGGTACTCCTCATTAAAACCTACGATGCAGCTAACCTTAACAACAACGTCTATGGGTATATCAAGAGGATCACTATAGCCGAAAACATACGCTTGGGAACCTAACGCAAGTGCTATTCTTAGAGCAGCAGCTACATCAAAATTACGAAGCTTATTTCTAATATCTATGAATACCTCTGCGTTTCCTAATCCCACACTTACAATATCAAGGGCAGCGCTACCCAAAGATCTTAAAACCTTGGATTCTCCGTAGCTCTTCATATACATTTCTAATGCTCTTAATGAGTTAATGCTGTCGAAATACCCTAAAACAATTCCCTTAGGGTTATCTCTCCTACCAATATTTGATCCTAAAATCTTAGTTTGTATATTATCGTATATGTAGACTCTATATCTCTGAATCTCTGATACAATAGCTATTACTATATCTCTTAAGCAAGTCCTGCTACCTTTATTTAATCCTACAGCAACAGATATTGAGGACCAAGGTATATCAGCCTCAAAATTTCTACTTCCGTCTACAGGATCGATGATAGCGATATACTTGGCTGAACCGTATGCTCTAACGCCTTTTTCTTCGCCGATAATTACAATGTCCTTTATTTCATTAGCCAAGCAGTTGACCAATATATCCTCTGCTTCTAAATCAAAAACCTTAGATACATCTCCATAGGGGTTATAACCTATGGTTTTATCAGGAGCGGATCCCGATAGCAAATAATTTCTTGTTTTTTCAATACACATCAACACCTTGTTCTCGAGATGAGCATAATTCAATTGAATCACCGCTAAACTTCTTCTAGTTCAGTCAAGAACTTGTATCGCTTCTATAGCATCTGAGAGGCTATGCGTTATCATTAAGCCTACTTCAGGTACAATTACTTTTCTAGCATTACCTGCTCTGTTTATCATCATTACTTTCATGCCTGATGAAAGAGACCCTCCTACATCCTCTATAACGCTATCTCCGATGTGTAAAACTTCTTGAGGTTTTACATTAAGTCTTTTGCAGAATTCTAAGAAAATTCTCTTATCAGGCTTGAATATTCCTACCTCATCTGAGTAAAGCTGAACATTAAGGTACTCTTTTATCCCTGATCTATCTAAGAGTTCCCGCGTGTAAATGCTCTCCCAAAAAGCTGTATTGCCTATTACACCGAGCTTTAAGTTCAGAGAACTCAGTACATCTAAAGTAGGTTTAACGTCCTTAAACAAAATAGAATCTATATCAAGAGATGCAAAAATCGCATCAATAGCTTTTACGAGTTCTTCGAAATCAATGTTTAGCATCTTGGCTAGCAGATGGCGAGATCTCATAGGAAAAACTCTTACTTCATCGCTATTGACTATGAACAGCCTTAACTCCCGCACCTTCTTGTACGTTTCATAGATTATAGCCTCTACTTCTACAGGATCTAGCCCTCTCATGACAGAAACTAATTTAGCGAGTCTGCGGAATAAAACATCTGTGTTGAGCAAAGTATTCCATACATCAAAGCTTACGGCCAAGATCATTTTCTGGGCCCCTTAAAAATTAATTAGTTTTAACATCCTTTAGAAGAGCATCTAACTTCTGTATTAGTTTTCTCCTAGATTCCATGTCTAGGAGGAATTTCTTCCAATCGTCGATGACCTTCCTATATATATCTAGTTTCCTCCTAAATCCAGGTAGCAGAGCATCTGGGTAGCTAAATGACGATAAGCAATTGAATAAATTTTCAGCTACCTCAAGAAGACTGTAGGCATCATCAAATCTATTCTTCCTTACAAACTCAAGCGATAACCTCTTGAGTTCCCCAATAACCTCAATTAAACCTAGGAGATAAGGTACTGGATGAACGTTTATCTCATCCGGCGGCAAAACCCTATGTTCTTTAGTTATATAGTAAAGTTGTATAGCTTCAACGTACTCTATAGCTATGTTATAGAATATGTTTGCATAGAGGAGCTCAGGGTATTGATATATGCTACTTAGTAGTTTATTAAATTGCTGTTTAAGTTGTTTAACTAGTTCTTCAGCTTCTTCACTGAGTACGGTTTTAGTTACTATGTTTCTGCATAGGTTTACTATATCTCTTCCCTGCTTTATCAACTCTTCCCTTGCTATCTCAAGATCATCTAATCGTTCTTTAATTGACCTTGTGTTTAAGCATAGACTCAAGGTGGTTCTTCACCAATATGGTGTAGTTAACTGTAAACCGACATTACGTAGGGGAGTATGTGAATAAAGATTTTATTGTTTTCGGTTTAGGGAGCTTCATCACCTTTCAGGTGCTCGACGGCTCCACATCAACTTATTAATATCTTTATAAGGGTGAAAATCTTATCTAGTTATTCTTTGGCGAGTTTTGTAATTCTTACAATTTCCTCAGCTGCTTCTCTGGAAATACCTTTTTCACCTAGTATTGTATAGCGTTCCGGCCTTATCGTATGGGCAATAGTTAGAGCTTGTATTAGCTGATCTGTTGTGATGCCGAGTTCCTTAGCGGTTGTAGGTGATCCTATAGCTTTTTGTACATGTTTGATTCTTTTCCAGTTTCTTCCATGTAGGTATAGAGCAACAATAGTTCCGATACTAACTTCTTCACCGTGAAGTGCAGGGTAGTTAGCTACAACATCTATGGCATGAGCAATTAGATGTTCAGATCCGCTAGCAGGTCTAGTTGAACCTGCTATAGCCATAGCTATACCGCTACTTATCAAAGCTTCAACAAGTATTCTCACAGCTTCTACAGGTATATTTCTTTCGGCGAAAAGCCTGTAATTCTTTAATATATGTTTCGCTGATAATAAGGCCAAAGATGCTGCATAATCTCCGTAGTACTCGCCTCTAAGCCTATGAGCTAACTTCCAATCTAATACAGATGAAAGTTTTCCTAAGAGATCAGCACAACCAGCTATTATGTGTCTTCTGGGTGCTTTAGCTATAACATCTACATCTGCGAAAACAAGTATAGGTGTTGCTGCTTTCATTGATACGGGTTTACCCATATCCCTAATTGATGCAAAAGGCGATGCTATACCATCATGAGAAGGTGCTGTAGGGACGCTAATGAAATACGTGTTAGCTAAATACGCTGAGTACTTAGCTACGTCTATAGCCTTACCACCACCAACCCCTATTATTGTGTCCGCCTTAACCTCGCTAGCTATGTTCAAAACTTTCTCTACCTCTACCTTCTCAGCCTTTAGCACAAAAGCATCCCAGCAATTAATAGATACATCTTCAAGAGCTTTTACAACTTCCTTAGCATACAATTTCGTAGCTGAGGAACCTGATACAACTACAGCACTCGAGGTTAGGTTTAATTTCTTTAACTCTAAGCCTATAGAACCTAGGATATTAGATCCTATTACGACCTTCTTAGGTAATTCAATTCTATGAATATTTAACATACCGGCTACACACAACTTAGTCCACTTCATAGAAGCTTATTAAGCTTGCATAAATGATACACATAGGTACTAAAGTTCTGAGGATCCTATATATGTACAACGAATTTATGTTAAATACGGTTAGCTTAAAAGGATATGGCGTAGAACCCCTAGATGAAGTGGTAATGAGAAGAATAAAGGAGAAACTAGATAAAGCGCTTAAAGGTACAACAACGGTAGGCATTAAATTAAACGACTACGTGGTGTTTGCAGCAGATAAGAAAGCTACCTCTGGGATATATGTAGCTCATAAAAATGTCAAGAAAATAGCTAAGATAAACGATAGATGTGCTATAACCATAGCCGGCTTAGTCGCTGATGCTCAAGCACTAGCAGACTACATAAGAATCCAAGCAAATTACTACGAAATACTCAACAAGAGACCCATGAGCATAAGGAGTATGGCATCTCTTCTAAGCCTAGTACTAAATGAGTACAAGTACTTCCCATTCATAGTCCAGCTCCTAATAGGGGGATATGATGTGTATGAAGGTCCTAAGCTATTCGCAATAGAGCTCTACGGCGATGTTACAGAAGAGAAATATGCTGCTACAGGCTCTGGATCACCGCTAGCAATAAGCATTATAGAATCTTATTACTCTGAGGATATGGATGTAGATTCAGCCCTAAAACTAGCAATAGAAGCAGTAGCGGCTGCTACCTCAAGGGATGTATTTAGCGGTGGCGTAGGGGTAGATGTGGCTATCATAGGTAAAGATATACACAAAGAATACACTTTCCGTGGAGAAGAAATTAAGAAAATCCTCGGTAGAGTACCGTCATGAGCTTCAACATAGATTTAGCCTATATAAGATCAGTAATACTGAAAATGATACCGCCTACAGCACAGGTAACGAGGCTAGAGTTCGAAGGATCTGAGATAGCGGTTTACGTTAGGAACCCAGAATTCCTTTTAGAGCAAGGCAACGTAGTGCCGCAGATAGCTAAAACTATTAAGAAACGAATAGTTATTAGAACGGATCCCTCTATAAGGAAGAACCCCCAGGAAGCTAAAGAATACATACTGAGTATCTCGCCTCCAGAGGCTGGGGTAGAAGATATACAGTTCGATCACGTACTAGGAGATGTTGTGATAAAGGCTAAGAAACCCCATATGCTGGAGGATAAAGCTAACCAAATCCTTGTATACATAGGGTGGAGGCCAAGAATAGTCCCTGTTACCCCCATGAGGTCGAGGGTTTTTGAGGAGGTTATGGCCGGATACCTAGCTCAAAGCGAGTATAGATTAAAGTTCTTGAGAGAACTTGGGGAGGCAATTCATAGGGATGTAATGTTAGCGAAAAATGGTAACAACTACGTAAGGATAACATTCCTCGGTGCAGCACAAGAAGTAGGTCGGTCAGCTATTATGCTTGAGACAGCTGAATCAACGCTGCTTCTAGACTTTGGTATGAATCCTGGTAGAGGATTACAACCAAATAGCTTTCCAAGAATAGATTTGATGAAGATAAATCCGGAGGATATAGATGCGGTGGTCATCACCCATGCGCACTTAGATCATGCAGGATTTGTACCATATTTATTTAAGTACGGCTTCAATGGAGCTGTCTATACTACAGAAGCTACTAGAGATCTCGTGGTTTTACTTCTTAAGGATTACCTAGAGGTAACAGAGAGAGAAGGCATTGAGCCACCGTTTACGTTAAAGGATGTAGAGAAGATGTTATTGCATACTGTGCCACTAAAATACGAAGTAGTAACAGATATTGCTCCTGACATAAGGTTGACGCTATATAATGCTGGACATATACTAGGTTCAGCAATAGCGCATCTGCACATAGGGAACGGTTTCCACAATATAGTCTATACTGGGGATTTCAAGTTCGGTAAAACAAGGTTACTTGAAAAAGCTGATCACGAGTTTCCTAGAGTTGATGCAGTAATTATGGAGTGCACCTATGGTGCCACAAATCAACCTAAGAGAGAAGAAGCTGAGGAGATGCTCCAAAAAATTGTGGCTGATACTTATGATAGAAAAGGTAAGATTCTAATACCAACGCTAAGCATTGGAAGAGCTCAAGAAGTAATGCTTATTCTTGCAGACGCTATGAGGCAAAACAAAATCCCCTCAATGCCTGTCTACATAGAGGGTATGGTGCTTGAGGCAACAGCTATACATACAGCGTATCCAGATCTATTAGCGAAAGACTTAGGTAGAAGATTGAAAGAAGGTGAAAATCCATTCCTTTTCGATACATTCATTAAGATTGAGGGACGGGAACCTAGAACAGAAATAGTCGAAAGCTCAGAACCGGCAATAATTATAGCAACTTCAGGTATGCTGACCGGAGGACCAGCTGTTGAGTACTTCAAGCTTATGGCGCCTAACCCCAGTAATAGCCTAGTGTTCGTTAGCTATCAGGTTGAAGGTACTTTAGGTAGAAAGGTTAGGGATGGAGCAAGAGAAGTAGCATTTGTTAACGAGAAAGGGAAGGTAGAGATAGTAAGAGTTAAAATGCAGGTACACTCTGTGGAGGGATTCTCAGGGCACTCAGATAGAAGGCAATTGTTTGAATACCTAAGGCATATAGAGCCAAAGCCATCGAATGTATTCCTTGTTCATGGAGAGAAAAGCGTATCTCAAACGTTTGCAAACGAAGTGTTAAAGTTAAGATCTAAGTTAAACTTAGGGAACATTGAAATAAAAGTGCCAAGTATACTAGACTCTTATACCCTTGCCTATAATCTATAATAAGTACTGCTACACGATTAAAGATTTTTACACCACTCTTTACATATCCTGCTCTTTATCGAAGATGATGAGTATCCTCCTACTCTCTCCGGCATTCTAACAATTCTTACATGCTCTAGGCCCCTGGCTTTAAGCTCATTCAATATAAGGTCTTGGCTAGGTTGATCGTATCCTAATGCTATAACAGAAGGTTTTACACTTTTAACTACTTCAAAAAGATCTTTATCCGATCCCAATATTGCCCTATAAACGTATTTTATAGATTCAACTATTTTTAGTCTCTCGTTCTCGCTAAAGACAGGATCGTAACCCTTGAAGTACCTATAGTTTTTATCTCTAGAAACAACAACTACTAGTTTATCTCCTAATGATGCTGCCCATCTAAGGAACTCTATATGACCAGGGTGGATAATGTCGAAAGATCCCGCTGCAAACACTATGGTTTCGGTTTTCTTCTCCCAGCTTATCTCTATGGCGTTTATCGATTTAAGAGCATCTAAGAGCCCCTCTGCGTAGGATATCGTAATAAGGCCTGTGGTACAATCTCCTTTCTCTAAGTAGTAATTTGAGTCATCAAGGTAGTTCATAGCCAATGAAATAACTTTAGATACAGATGAATCTAAAATCTTTAAATTCTTAATACTCTCCCTAAAATTCATTATATACCTCGCTAAGCGGGTGCACGGATCAAATTCCATGCTACCTCCTTACCTATAACCCTATTACCCTTCTTTTTCGTACTTCTCTATGTACACAACAGTCTTTAAATCACCTATATATCTATAGATTTCCTCTACAATAAGCGCTTTAACCAGCTGTAGATCTCTATCTAGGTATAATTCCTTAGGCAACTCTATAGTGATAGCCTTCTTATCTTGATCAACGCTGACATTAAACCTATCTAGGGGGGATCTCCTATACCTCCTATGTAGTAACCATTTTACTTTCTCCGTAGCATCTTCAATAACTTTTACAACCTTATATCTACAAAGAATTGTTTTACCCGCTAACGGATGATTAAAATCTATTAGTACACGTCCACCAGATACAGCTTTAACTATACCGATCTGACCATCGATTTCAACGGTTTTGTTAACCTCTGGTGCAATATTACGCTGAAGTAGAGCCCTTAAATTATAGGTTTTTACCTTCGATGGGTCTCGCAACCCATAGGCTTTCTCAGGGGGTACAACTATTTCATATTCCTTGTTGGGTTCAGCAGAGGTTTCTATGTGTTCTTCTAACCCTTGTATAACCCTGTTTTCCCCAACTATTACTAAGAGTGGTTCGTAAACTCTTTCGGCTTCATATTTATTCTCTTTTTTTGCAATTTCCTCTATGGTCGTATCTATAAGCTCGTTTGTGTCTTTAGTTCTCAACTCATAGTCTATCAATATAAAGCTGTTTTTAGGTATGGGCACAGTACATCTCCTGCTTTTTGCTTCTTCTGTAGACTCAAAATAAAAGGCTAACGTATGCGTTTTAAAAGCTCTTAGAACTAATCATTACATGCTGAAGCAAGTTAAGTAATCCGCTTATTACTATTTGTATTTAGTATAACTATTCATAGGTACATTTAAATATATGAAAGCAGGTGAATTAAAGTATGTTAAAGGAATTCGAGGTTAAAATACCTGTAGACGATTTGATATCTGTAGAGCTTAAGTTGAAGGAGTTAGGAGCTACATTTATAGGGTATAAGGAAGAACAAGATTACTACATAGATACAAGGCCTTGTATAGATCTAGTTTCAGCTGATAGCGCTCTTAGGCTACGTGTTTCTAGAGATATCCAAACAGGTAACACCCGATGCGAATTAACTTTCAAGGGTCCTAGAGAAAAACATGATTTTGCTAAGATTAGAAAAGAGCTCACGGTTGGGATAACAGATGTTGAAACGATGTTGGATATACTTAAGATGCTAGGATTTAAGGTGTTGGCTGTTATTTATAAGAAAAGGAAAATATATCAAGATGGGATTTACCATATATACCTAGATGAAGTTGAGGGTTTAGGTAAATTCATAGAGTTGGAGTACGTCTCCGAATATGAATACAACGAGTTGCTGATTGGTGATGAGGTATTGAAACTCGTGGATAAATTAAGCATAAAAAGAAACTTTATTACAAAATCATATCTAGAATTAATACTATCGAGGACAGGATCTACCAGCCTATGAGGATTTGGTGGTGTATCTGTGGCTGTCAGAGGTGTTTACCCAGGGAGATTTCAACCACCACACCTAGGGCATCTCTACACTATTAAATGGGCTTTGGAGAAAGTCGATGAGCTTATCGTTGTTGTTGGATCTGCTCAAGAAAGCCATACGCTATCTAACCCATTCACAGCTGGCGAAAGAATTTTAATGGTTAGAGAAGGATTGAAAGATATTGGCTTAGACCTTAGCAGAATCTACATAATACCTATAGCCGATATATATATGAATGTTGTTTGGGTTCATTACGTAGCTATGCTGGTTCCTCCCTTCAAGTTTGGGATATCAAGGAACCCCTTAGTTGTAAGGTTATTTAAAGAAGCTGGATACGAAGTACTTATTCCTCCTCCGTATAGTAGGGAGGTGTACAGTTCTACAAGGATTAGGAGGTTTATGCTACAAGGTAACGATGAGTGGAAGAAGCTGGTACCCCCTTCTATCGTACGTGTAATAGATTCTATAGATGGTGTTAAGAGGCTGATGGAAATCTCGGGGAAGGATTGATGCTGGTAATAGATGGTAGCATAGGGGAAGGGGGAGGCCAGATCCTAAGGTACTCACTAGCAATAGTATCGGTGCTACGGAAAAATGTGAAAATAACTAATATCAGAGCTAAAAGGAGGAACCCTGGATTACAGCCACAGCATTTGACTGGTGTAAAAGCTGTTGCAACTTTAACTAACGCTGATGTTGAAGGAGCATACAAAGGCTCCATGGAGTTGATATTTAAGCCTAGGACTTTGAAGGGAGGCAACTATGTATTCGATGTAGGTACAGCAGGTAGTGTAACTCTTGTACTTCAATCACTTCTTCCCATTCTTCCCTTTCTCGATTGTAAGACAAGCATCGAAATTAGAGGTGGAACCGATGTACCTATGAGCCCACCGATAGACTACGTAAGGTATGTTCTAGTACCACTACTTAGTATGCTTGGATACAAAATAGAGGTAGAAGTTGTAAGAAGGGGGCATTACCCTAGAGGTGGAGGGATAGTAAGGGTTAGAGTTAATCCTACCTATAGGCTTGAATCAATAGATTTAGTTGAAAGAGGAGATATAGAATTCCTAGGCGGTAGATCCCATTGTGTTAAACTTCCAAGTCATGTAGCTGAAAGACAAGCTAAAGCAGCTAAAGAATATCTCTTATCCAAGGGCTTTGAAAAACCAATAAACATAGATGTTGAATATTATGAACCAAGTAAAGATTTCCACCTAGGACCTGGAAGCGGTATAGTTGTTTATTCGAAAACAACTAATAGCGTGCTCGGAGGAGATGCACTAGGTATGAAAGGAAAACCTGCTGAGGAAGTTGGTAGAGAAGCGGCTGAGAAACTATTTACAGAGTTAATTAGCGGTGCAGCTGTTGATAAACATGCAGGAGATATGTTGGTACCTCTAATGTCTTTAGCCAAAGGTACTTCAAGGATAACAGTCTCAACTATTACATCGCATTTGCTGACAGCGTTAGATGTTATCAAGATCGTGACGGGGGTTGAAGCATATATTAAAGAATATCAGGGCAAAGGTTATTTGGTCCAATTGTCGGGTCTTGGAGTAGAAGTTTAGCTTATTTCTATTTGATACGTACTCTGTTGTATTTCTTATTCTGCCAAAAATATTTCCTCATACGGCTTGATCTACCGAAACCGCAGGCGGCACAGTAACCTTTGGATACATTGTATGAGTTTCTTCCACATCTCCTACACTTTATGTGTGTCACATTTTTACTTCTTTTACCCATTGAAGGTGTACCTTTCATACAAGCACCCCTACATAGGTGATATTACAACCACGTTTTCTCCCCTTATGAGTACTGTACCTAGTTTCCTCCAAACACCATCGTTGGTTTCTTCTTCGGCATCATCTAACACTATATTTAAATGTAAGTCGTAGCTTTTTAGTCTTCCACGGATAGTTTTTCCTCCACGAAGTTTTATAAGCACCGATTGACCTAACGATTCAGCTAAAATCTTATGTGCGGTATCCGTTGATATCGTTGATTGATTGCTCAATATGTAGCACCACGTTGATTTACAAGGCTCGGGATTATAAATTTAACCCTAAGAGAGAACAAGTAGTAAAACCTATAAAGCCTCTATAGAACAATAAACTTTGGGGCCGTAAAATAGCGGGGTAGGGCAGCCTGGTAGCCCGCGGGGCTCATAACCCCGAGGTCGGTGGTTCAAATCCACCCCCCGCTACCATCTGGCCCCACCAGTAAGAAGTATACGTTTCTAGATCAACACCATTAAAGACTTATCATTGCCATATTAATCCTATGCAGTATGGCTTATTATTATACTGTACCCCAGCAGGGTATTGCTCACCTCTATAAGCTAAAATAATTAAATCTAAATTCTACATCTTTGATTCAAGAAATACTCTATGAAATCATTAATTAAATATAGCTAATGTTTATCGTTTTACAAATTGTAAAACCCTGTAATCCTAAAATATGTTACACATGTTCTTTTTAGAGGCTTATGTGTATTAACAGCTATTACCTGCTCTATAAATTAAATTTATGTGCCCCGCTACCTCACGTCTCTCCAAGATCCTTAATAGGGTATGAAGATGAGGAGGGATCGGTTAAGCGGGGCACAATTAATATAAAATAAATGCAAGATCATTCCTTGAGGTGTATGGTATATTTTATGGGGCCGCGGCCGGGATTTGAACCCGGGACCTCGGGATCTCTGCGCTTTCCAACCCCACAGTCCCGCGCTCTAACCAGGCTGAGCTACCGCGGCCACCAGTAGCGTGTTTTACACTTATTCACACGGTTTAAAAGTATTTTATTGCATATAATTATGCTCATGCCCTTGGCTACCTAAGGTAATTCTACTATTTTGTATCCCATAGTTTCTATATCGAGTATTGCAACTGATCGACGGTTCGTTAAGTACCCGCATGTTTCACCAGGGTTTAGAATTAATGTATTACCTTTGGAGATTGCTGCGGCCTCATGTGTATGACCGTATAAAATAACATCGTAAGAACCTGTTAGTGCAATTGCTTCTACATAATTTATTGTCTGTTCTTTAGAGCCAAAACCATGTGTTAGGAAAAGTTTCCTACCATCTATAACCGTTGAATACATGAATTGCTTTAACATTGCACCACCTTTTATAGCTAGCTCTTTAAGTTGAAGTAGATCTCCGTCATTGTTACCTGTAACTATTATTATCTTAGCTGGAAACTCGAGGATTTTCGATAGCGCAAAAGGCGATATTATATCGCCTAAATGTATGAGAAGATCTATATCTTGTTCCCTAAAAACTTTAAGAGCTTTATCAATAGCAAGTAGGTTGTCGTGACTATCACTCATGATCCCTAATTTCAATATTTTCACCTCGAGCTTATCTTCCAAGATACTTCTTGTAAATTTTAGAAAAAAGTTAAACGTTAACTTAGGTAGGGAAGAAAACAAATTCATATGTTTTTATGAAACTTGCTAATACCTACTTCATCTACCTTTTTGGTGTATACATTAAGGTTTTGTTATTCTCTGTTAACTCCAATATATACTTATTTATGTAGGGCATTCGCTTCTTTACTAATGAGGTAAGCCTCCTTACATGGACTAAACTCATAGATGTTAATCTACATAGTTCATTAATATCCGGTTCGCCTCCATCCATGGTTTTCTTGATAATTAATGCTAAAGCAACTTTACCTCTAGGTGTGCGCGAAGATAGAATAGGGTCTCTATTAATTACGTTCTCAATTATAACCTTGATATTCGGATCATTAGTTAAACTGAGAACTCTGTCTTCATCTTTATGGTGATATACCCTTGTTCTTGTATTTGACTTTAACTCTTTCTCTAGCGCTGCGCTTAGATCTACAAAAATATTTCTACGTGATTTTTTAGCGTACTTCTCATAGATTACTATTTCTAAGCTCATCCTAGAATAATCCCTTAGTCTAGAGTATATTTTCTTCTTTTCAATTCCTTTTCTTACGCTAGGTAAACCATCAATTTTGTACCCATGATGTGTTCTATCAAAATCTTCTTCGTAATACTCAAGAAATATAGTGTCGATTACTGTTCCACATTCTATGCAAACTCGGTACCCGTGAGCGAAATCGTATACTATATTTTGCGAACCACAATAAGGACAACTCATTTTAACACCGTAGCTAAGAACATGTATCAAAGTTTATAGAATCCTAGGTAAAGCTCAATTCGTACACGGAGAGCGAGGTAACCGAATTTATTCCTTAAATAGAGGAAGTAACTTAACTAGTCAGTACTCATAAGCTTCGTCATAATCTCAGTTTCCCGATGCTCATCATAGGCTAGCTTTTTAGCATTTCCCAGTTACACTATATTTAAGAATCGTTATCTATGCTTATAAACCTAATTCATTAGAATTTGTGGTAGCTGTTGCAGGGATAGCTTATGAGTGTATACCAGGGTAAAGATCTTAAGAAGACAAGTGGGGGTAGGAGGAGATCCCATAGAGATAAACGAAAATACGAATTAGGTAGTTACCCAACTGAAACAAAGCTTTTATCTAATGATATCCGCGAAATCAAGAGAACTTTCGGTGGGAATACAAAGGTCAAGTTGAAGTACACCGGGTATGCTAATGTATACGATCCTGAGACTAAAAAATGCAGAAAAGCTAGAATACTTCAAGTTGTAGAAGTTCCAGCAAATAAAGATTATGCTAGGAGAAGCATAATTGTGAAAGGAACAATCATTCAAACAGAAATAGGTAAAGCTGTTGTTACATCGAGACCAGGGCAGGATGGAGTAGTAAATGCCGTGAAATTGAAGAGCTGAACCTAAAACTTAAGGATGATACTAAGTTATGTCTAAAGAATATATTTTGTGGTTATCGTACTTTGATTGTTCCCTTAAGCGAAGGCTGGGGCGCAGATTACCTCTAAGCTTATGCATAGATAATCCAAGGCCAAGCGAATTCATTGAAGTTTGTAAAAAACTAGGGTTAGAATGCAACTACTTAGATAAACGGCATCCTAGGGTGTGGTATAGACCCTATGGGTCTATAATCGTTAAGAATCCTTATACAGATAAGAACAAGTTCTTAAAAGTTATAGCTAAGGAGGTCAAGGAGATGAGGAGATCAAGTTCAAGATCTTCTTCTTAACTCTGTTAATACGTATTATCTGTTTTACTTATGGATACCTTTTCGCATGAAAACCTTTTGTAGAACATTATTGATTATTAACACAGTTACGTAGATAGCAGTTAACCATATACCTTAAAGTAAGCAAAAAGATTAACTATACTTAAGGTGTTACCTTGAAGAACATTAGTTTACTGGGGACAGTCGATATTATAACTAGGGCCAAATTAATACTTGTAAGAATTGATAAACCTGATAGAATTCCCACCATAGGCTGTAAAGTCTTAGACACAAATGGGGTTGAAGTAGGTAAAATCGTAGACGTGATAGGCCCTGTTAATAGACCATATGCAGTAGTAAAACCTAGTAGTTGCACAGTTTTATCAACGGTAAAACAATCAACTGTTTTATTCTATAAATCTATTAGGGAGAAGAGGTTTCCCCGAAGAGGTGCTAGAAAATGAACCCCTCTTGCACAGATGTTGTAATGGATTACGAAAGGGGTGTAGTTCTTTGTGCTGAAACAGGAGAAATCATAGAGGAAAACAACATAGTCGAAGGACCGGATTGGAGGGCATTTAACTACGATGAATGGCAAAAAAGAGCACACGGAGGAGCTATATCCCAAACTGTTCACGACGTAGGTCTTACAACGGATATAGGTGTTAGAGACTTAAGCAGTACATTGATTAGCCATAGAGAGTACATGAAGATGCTAAGGCTAAGATACCTTAACAAGAAAGTCCGCGTAAATAAACAAGATAGGAAATTAGTAGAAGCTCTATCTAATCTAAACCACGTATGTGCAGTTCTAAACCTGCCTGAACACGTCAAAGAAACAGCTGCTGTAATAATGAAGAAGATATTCTATGTACTGCAACCAAGAAGAGATGACTTGCAAACACTATCTATAATATCAGTTGTTCTTGCAGCTAGAAGGCATGGAATACCGGTTAGGGTTAAACATGTTGTACAAAACTTTAATATTAGCGAAGATAGGTACTGGAAGCTTTTATCAGAGGTTCATATGAAGGTCGATATAGCAGAATTCAAGTCATTCAACGATCCTAGAGCCTTCTTATCCTCTATAATATCTAACTTGAGAGTAAGTCAAAAGGTCCATGTCTTATCATCTAGGGTTATAGAGATGCTCAAAAAGTACGGTCTTACAGAGGGTAAGGACCCTGCGGGAATAGCTGCAGCAGCTGTTTATATCTCTGCAATAGTTCTCGATGAAAAGAAGACACAGAAGGAAGTTGCAAAAGCCGCGAATGTTACAGAGGTAACTATTAGGAATAGATATAGGGACCTCATGGATAAAGTCGAGATAACAATTTACGTATAAGCTAGGTTTTCTCTTCATCGCCGTACATTAGGTATAACTCGTAGAGTGTAACTCTTTCCCCTTTCTCGATTTTGCTCTTAACCTCCTCCTTCTTACGCTTTAAAATGAAATCCGTTCTGCTATGTTCTCTACGCTCTCTCAAACTATTCAGCTCCTTCAATATCTCTTTGTACTCTTTAGATTTACTGTTAACAGCGTTTATAACCTCCTTAAGCTTACCCTTTAATTCTTCTCTTTTCTTCTTCAATTCAGTAATAGAACTAACAGTCTCTGCTATCTCTTTCTTCAGCTTTTCTCTAGTATCCTTAAGCTGCGATATTCTTTCCCTAATCTGGTTTAGAGCTTCCCCTTTATCTTTCAACTCCTTTTTAAGATTATCTATTTCAGCGTCGAGCTCTTCATACTTCATATGAAGCTCGAATACATCCCTCTGGTAAACTGATATTTCCCTCATTTTTCTCTCGAGCTGAGAAATTCTTTCAACTATCCTCTTCTCTTCTTCTAAACTTAGATTCGGTGTTGTTATGAGCATCCACTCTAGTTTTTCTATCTCTTCTTTCATGTTATCGATGCTCTCCCTTGTAGCTATAGAGCTTATCTTCTTAAGCTCCGACGATAGCTTCTTAGCCTGAGATATATGTTCTTTAAGCTTATTTCTGAGTTGCGATAAATCGTTCTTTAGAGTATTCAGGGAGTTGTAGAGGCTGTTCAGTTCTTCTCTAACATTCTTTAGCTCTTCTTTAGATTTTTTTAGCTTAGATATTTTATCGCTTAATTCTTCCCTTGTTTTTTGAAGCTCTAATTTTATGTTATCCCTTTCAATAATTAGTTTCTGGAGCTCTTCCCTAACACTAGCTAATTTTACTTGTAGCTCTTTCTCAAGAGCATCAATATCGCTAATGCCCAACTAAATGCACCTCAGCTAAAGTACTTCGCTATACTCCTCAGTATAAAAATCTTCACCACCAGCTAAAATCCTCTGAATAGCAGCGTATAGTTCGTCTAAACCTTCATTTGTTACGGATGAAGTATCTATAATGTCTTGAATAAACTTCGGTATAAGATTCTCTAGGGAACTGGTGATATCCATGTAAAGGTGGGCAAAAAAAGAATTTTCTCTCCCCAATTCATTCAATATAAACGCAGGGTCCTCAATCCACCGTTTAATCTTAGCTAAACTCGATTTAGGTATCAAATCTGTTTTAGTTATAATTAATATTTGGGGAAGCTTATGAGCGAAAAGAGTTGCCAACGACAAAATTAGAATAGAAAGGAAAACGGACGGTTTGGTTGCTTGAAGCGATTCAACTAAGAAAAGGGAAACAGCTTTGTTATTTCCTCTAAGCATAGACATTATAGTGGGCCCTGTAGATCTAAAAGCGAATACTTCCATCTGCCCAGGGGTATCAACTATAACATAGTTAGGTTTGTAACTCTCTATTTCTTCAACAAGCTTATCTATGTATTCAACCGATAGATCGATAGCCACTATAAGCCCGCCATTAGGTCCTAGGTTATATTTACGCATGACTTCTTCAATTGTTATGTATTCTCGGATATCGATGTCCGGGGTGTATGGTAGCCAGGAAGCTGCTGGATCTAGGTTAACTGCTACAGCGTCTACCCCATGTTCTTTAAGCCAACTCTTAAGCGAAGCCGTTAAATAGCTTTTTCCTGAACCTGCAGGTCCTAGTGTGTATATGAAGTACATTACCTTTAACCTCTTAACAACTAGGATATAGGTATGTTAATTGGGATCTTAACCTTTCTTCTTGCTCTACAGAAACTTCTACCTATATTAATTATTTTACTTTTACAGAACTTACACCTACAATCTTCATCTAAGTAGGTATTTATGGTGTTGATCCCCTGTCTAACGATAACAGGTAAACGACATTTTGGACATAGAATAGATGAATATTCGGAGGACTTCGATTGAAATGTATGCATTAAAGGGTACCTTACCCTAATTTTATCTATGAAGATGTGTATTTGAGGTTCATCGAATTGATTTAATATTAAGTTAAGCGGAAGAATATAAGAGAATGCCGCTAATTTCTCTGTTAATACCTCTACAACCTCCCTAACATCGTTAAGAGAATCACCTACAACAACAAGCTCCACGTGTTTTCCCTTAACAACGTAGCTCACGATATCAAAAACAAAGGGTATATTGCTGCGTTTCCCTATCTCTATTAATACGATATCGCAGTAATCGGCTAATTCAAGCATCGAATCCAATGTGCTTTTTGGCGCTGGATACGCTATAACCTTAATCCCCTTGTATGCCTCAGCGTTGAAAATCTTCGATAAAATACTCTTTAAGTTATGATCAAATCTCCAGAAATCACCTCCATTTAAGAAAACTATATCTGGTTTATACCTATTAAACGACGAAGTTAGCACCTCTAGATTTAACCTGATAAATTGGGCGCTGCGGGTATCTAGATGTGCTTCCCATGGGCAATAAGTACAGCTGTAACTGCATTGAATAAAGTTTATATTAATTGCTGTACCGCCGATACAGCACATAGACAACGGTATTCGCTCTACGTTTGTTAGATAAACAGATGATATTGGTTGTATGCCCTCTAGCTTCAAACCTCATCACGTAGTTAGATATCTGATATTTAAGGTGATGCTTAATTAAATTGTGTACTATAATCAGTATATATTAGGCGACAAATAAAATCTAATTGGTGTTCAGCGGAATAGAGATAGCTAAGGTGCTTGGGATGATTGTGTGTTTAAGTGGAACTCCTAAATCGTTAAAAGAAGGTTTTATTCGCGAGTGCGGTGTAGAGGTTTATACGCCATTTAAGAAGTATTTCCCTGATGAAGAGCAGTACCTTAGATTTGACTTTAAGTTAGTTCCAGAGAAAGTAGCAGTTGTTCAGTCTATGTATCCAGAGCAGGATAGAAAAGTGGTTGAACTTTACCTTGCTTTAGAGGCGTTATCGGGGTTAGGTGTGGAGGTCTCTGAAGTTGTAATACTCTATGCGGCTTATGCTAGACAGGATAAGAGGTTTCTAATAGGTGAACCCATAAGTGTAAAAGCTCTATATCAAGGGTTAAAGCTTTTTGGGCTAAATAAGGTTATAACGTTGGATGTTCATACTCCTCTACCCTTCATCGATATTGGATTTCACCTGGTCAACATTATTCCACATAGCTACATGCTCTCTAGAGCTAAGCTAAAGATAGATCTTGTACTTGCCCCAGATAAAGGTGCTATGTATAGAGCTGAGAAAGTAGCTAAAGACATGGATGTTACATACGACTACTTAGATAAATATAGAGATAGAGTAACAGGTGATGTGAAGATAGATGCTAAAGTACTAGATGTTGTAGGTAAAAACGTAGTTATAGTAGATGATATTATAAGCACAGGTAGAACGTTAGCTAAAGCAGTTGAAGCTCTATACAGAGCAGGTGCTAATAAGGTGTATGCTGCAGTAACCCATGCCCTTGTATCTAGTGAGACAATAACCATATTATCGAGATCCGGTATCGAGAAGCTATTGATAGCTAATACTATTGAGCAGAGAATTGAGTTACCTGAGTGGATACAAGTTATCGATGTATCAAAAACTCTATGCGAAGCATTGAAATGACCAAGGTATACGTTGTAAGGTTATCCCACGAAAATTATTCGCTTGCCTACTCCGAACTTCAATCAATCCTTATATCTGAGGATGTACCTTACACCATAGGGCTTAAACTAGATGAATTTGTACTACTAGAAGCTCCTGAAATAGCTGTAAAACTAATAATGAAAAGAGCAGGTCTAGCATTAGAACTAGGAAACCTTATAGATATTATTGAAGTGGAAAACGAGGATGCTGTTAACTATTTAGTGAAAACAGTTAAGGACATAGACGAGGGAGATAACGTATGTATAGAGGTGGATTCTATTAAGGGTTTCGGAAAAGATACAGCTAAGGTTTTAGTAGAGCGAATAGGCGTTAAGAAGCTATGCACCCGTAAGAAAATTGATGTAGGGGTTAAAACGGTTAAAGTATCGTTTATAGTGAACATAGCCCTGGTCTACAGCATGTTCTATAGGAGGAAACAGAAAGCATACATCCATAGGGAACCCCATAAGAGGCCTTGCTATAGACCTGGCACAATGAAGCCGTTGCTGGCTAGGGTGTTTATTAACTTGTCGAAGGTAAGTAGCTTAAAACACGAAGTAGTTTTAGATCCATTCTGTGGTGTAGGAGGTTTTGCTGTAGAAGCATGTTTAATGGATTTAAGGATGATATGCTGCGATATTGATGACCTCATGGTTAGAGGCGCTAAAGCGAACATTAATGGATACAGTTGCCAGCCTATGGTGGACATAGTAAAAATGGATGCGGGGTTCGAAGCTCTAGGGAGCTCAAGAGTCGATGGAATAGCAACAGATCCTCCTTATGGAATTCTAAGTAGCCCTAAGGGAGATAAATCCTTGGAGAACCTTATATGTAGATTCTTAGAGAATTCGTATGCTGTTCTAAGGAAGGGAAGATACTTGGTATTTGCAACTCCAGTTGTTTTCAGTAGAAAAATCGATGAAATGCTGAGGGTAACAGGTTTCGATATAATCGAGAAACACTTAGATAAAGTGCATGGATCTTTAACTAGGGTTATATATGTGGTGAAAAAGATTTGACTAAGAAACAAATAATATTCTTGGGCACAACAGCGTCTATTCCAAGTATCGAGAGGTTTACTCAAAGTATTGCGATCTGCGGATCGAAGGAGTGCGTTTTGCTTGATGCAGGTGAAGGTATGCAGATTAGGTTATCTAGTGCTGGCATAGATCATAGGCGCGTAAAGATTATAGCTATAACGCATATTCACGGAGATCATGTTCACGGGCTTCTACCCTTCATAGAGAGCCTAGGGCTAAAAATATCGTCGCAAAAAACAGCTGAGAGGTATACGCTGAAAATAATCGCACCTTTGAATCTCTGTAAATACCTTTACACAGCCTTAGATATAATCAAGGTAGGATACCAAGATGAAAACCTAGAGATACAATGTGCTGAGGCTAGGCATCTATACCAATATGATACATTCATTACATCTCCAAGTAGAGAATTTTCGTTGATACCTATACCAGTTGAGCATGGGTATGGGGAAACTTATGGATACTACGTTAAAACCGAGGTAAAGAAGAATACTCTAGGGTTATTCTACTCTGGAGATGGAGTATGTGGGAGGGTATGTATAGAGAAGTTAAAGGTTGCTAAACCTAATATTATAATACACGAAGCGACATTCCTAGACTACCCAATGGATAGAGCTAGAGCCTACGAAAGCATGCATTCAACTGTTTGGGAAGCTGCTAACCTAGCGGAAGAAGTAGGTGCTTCACTTCTTGTTTTAACTCATATAAGTGCAAGATATAGAGATGAAGATCTAAGGGATTACGTTTCTCGGGCTAGAAGAGTTTTTCGAGGCGATGTAGTTATCGCTGAAGATCTAGCCAAGATACCTCTAAACATAATCCAGATATAGCTACATTAAGTATCCTTCGGGGGCTCTACCTCCCATAGCGGTCTACCATGGGCTGTTCTAGGAGCAAGCCAATCTATTATCTTATCTATTTGAGGGCTAGAGATAGATATCGTTATTGTTCCTAAAGGGCTTTCGTTAAGGTTCTCAACAAAGCTTATATGACCTTGATAAGCAGCTTGCTTATTGATCATCAATGTTAGGATTTCGCCTCGTTTATGCTTAAACATATACTCTCTTGCTGTATCTAGAATCCTCTGCCTCCTCAATACACTATGGAGGGGTTTTAAAACTTCGACATCTGCCGACTCAATTACTACTAGCTTGTAACCTCTGCCAAGATCTTCGACCTTAGCGTTATCTATTCTAGCGACAGTGGAAACAGCTTTTAAAACCTTTGCTAAATCCTCGGTTGGCCTAACCTCTACTTCAACTCTAATATACACCACCTAGACATCACCTCAGATAGAAAATCTCTTACTTTGTTCTTAAATTCTTCAATAGAACCTTCGTTTACCATGATCTTATCGGCTAGAGCAACGACGTTCCCCAACCCCCAGGATAATTCCTTGAAATCTCTTTTAACGAACTCATCCCAGGTCTTTGGATCTCCAGATCTACCTCTAGCTAAAAGCCTTGCAAACCTTACCTTAGGCGATGCATGAACAACTACTATAAATACCTCTGCGTTTGTAGAGCTCTTTATATAGTTGACTTCTTCCAGGCTTCGAATACCATCAACTACAACTAAACAGCTTTGTTTAAGAAATTCAATGATCTTATTAGATGCAAGCATAGCTATAGCTTCTTTACCGTAGCGATCGCGCAATTCTTGAGCAATGTGAAGTATATTCTCTTGCGAAGGTTCTAATCCGCGTCTAGCTACTTCTTCTCTTACAACATCTCCCAACGTTATTACTGGTATCCCAAGCGATCTAGCTACCTCAGAGAAAACTGTTTTTCCGGATCCAGGTAACCCTGTTAACAACAATGCTGTACGTGGCAATATTCTAGCTCCCCGCTAAGGTACTCTTATAACTTTATAGTATTTAAACCCTAGCTAGCTATTAACCAACAAAGGCGAGAGATGTGGAGTTCAAGGTCAAAGACATAAGCTTAGCCCGTAAAGGTAGAGATCAAATCAGGTGGGCAGAAGCCCATATGCCTGTTCTAATGCTATTAAGAGAAATATTCAAGAAAGAGAAACCGCTTAAAGGAGTTAAGGTAGCGGCTGTTCTCCATGTAACTAAGGAGACAGCTGTTTTAGTGAAAACCTTGAAAGCGGGGGGTGCAGAGATATGGCTAGCGGCAAGCAACCCGTTATCTACTCAAGACGATGTAGCTGCTGCACTAGCTGAAGATGGTATACACGTATTTGCATGGAGAGGTGAATCATCAGATGAATATTTCTGGGCAATAGACGTTATCTCAAGCTCCCAACCAGATATAGTCATAGACGATGGAGCGGATCTCCACGCTCACATACATAAGGATAAACATGAGCTTGCGAAAAAGATTATTGGGGGTACAGAGGAGACAACAACAGGTGTTACAAGGCTTAAAGCTATGGAGAAGAGCGGCATCCTGAGGTACCCCGTTATAGCTGTTAACGATGCTTACACGAAGTACTTATTCGATAATAGGTATGGAACAGGTCAAAGCACTATAGACGGTGTATTGAGGGCTACCAACATCTTGTTCTCAGGTAAAACAGTTGTTGTAGCTGGTTATGGTTGGGTTGGTAGAGGCATAGCCATGAGGGCTAGGGGGATGGGATCTAGGGTCATAGTCACAGAAGTTGACCCGATAAAAGCTCTTGAAGCTGTCATGGACGGCTACGAAGTTATGAAGATGAGTGAAGCAGCTAAAATAGGAGATGTATTTATCACAGCTACAGGTAATATAGACGTTATAAGGAAAGAACACCTCCTTGTTATGAAGGACAGGGCTATCTTAGCTAACGCTGGACATTTTGATGTAGAGGTAAGCGTTAGAGACCTAGAATCCATAGCTATTGAAAAGCACGATGTAAGGGATTGTGTTACAGAGTACCTTCTACCTAATGGGAAAAGGTTGTATCTTTTAGCTAGAGGAAGACTAGTAAACCTTGTATGCGCTGAAGGGCATCCAAGTGAAATCATGGACATGAGCTTTGCTAATCAAGCTCTTTCAGCTAAATACCTCCTTGAGAACAAAGGTAGGCTAGAGCCTAAAGTCTATAAAGTTCCATATGAAGTAGACTCGATGGTGGCAAGATTAAAGCTTAAATCTATGGATATAGAGATAGACGAGTTAACTGAAGAACAGAAGAAGTACCTAAGCAGCTACTAAATTAAGTTTAAGCTCATTAATATGCTTTGTATCCTAGCTACCTTGGTCTGCACTCTAATTGTTTTATTGGTTAAGAATTAATTTATCTTGGTACTTCTTAAGCATGATTTTTCCTAAGGTAGAGGCAACTCTATCCGCTATCCTAAGGGGATGAGGATCCGCAAATACTTTACATAGTTTTAGTACTATTTCCTTTGCTTTACCTGCTCCTATACCTATAGAATATATCCTGAGTATAGTAGGTATATGTTCTAGGGGTAACTCTACGCTTCGACTATAAATAGCTTCAATAACCTCATACCGGTATCTGTGGTCAGGAAAGTGCCTCTCCAGCGCAAATTTAATTTTATTTAGATCTAGCTTATGCCTAAATACAACAACTATGGGTATATTCGTTAAATTGTATAGTTTTCTAGGATCAACTAAATTGAACCCTGCGTAGGTAACTCCATCAAGTAGAACAGCCTGCACTATGTAGAGATAATAGGTTTTTTCGATAATCCTATAGGTTGCAGCCGTTGCATCTAAACCATCTATTGTTGCGAAATCGATCAATAAATCTTGAAATTTACTACCACATACCACAGCTCCTACAAGAATTGTTCGATACCTTAAGTTAGAGCGTTTAAAGGATACATCGAAGTATCCGTCGTCAACGCCTAGATAGCAGTGGAGCAATATAGGGATCCTCTTTTAGTGTTTCGATCACTGTATCAACTGAGACTGCTAGAGATATAATTCTTGTTTTTCCGTAGCGACCTTTACTGATAACTTGTGCGTTTATTAGTCCAACCATATCTAGTTCGCTAACTATATCGCTAACTCTTCTCTGCGTTACGCTTTCTATTCCTAGCGTTTGGCAAAGTGATTTGTAGTGTGTATAAACTTCACCCGTAGTGGCTTTCCCTCCATCCTTCGTTAGGCTATATATGGCTAGGAGAATCAGCTTGCTATGCAGAGGCATAGTAGCTATAAGTTCTCTAGCTCTATCCCTCTCAATTTCCCTTAAAGCTTTATACACATGGTCTACTAGAACTTTAGACATACCTTCTCTTTCGGCTATCTCCCCTGCAACCCTAAGCAAGTCTAGAGCTCGGCGGGCATCACCATGCTCCCTAGCAGCTAGAGCAGCGCAAAGACTTATAACGTCATCCGATATGGATTCGGGGTAAAACGCTAGTTTTGCTCTCTGCTTAAGAATATCCTCTAACTGTATAGCGTTGTAAGGTGGGAAAACAAGCTCTATTTCTCCAAGGCTACTTCTAACCCTTGGGTCTAGCTCCTCAACGAGCTTTAAATCATTAGTTATACCTATAACCGATATCTTGGCGTTTTTAAGATCGTCACCGCTTCTCGTAAGCCTGTATAGAAGTTCATCTCCGTGTTTCTTAACTAAGAAATCGACTTCATCTAGAACAGATATCATTATAGTGTTTCGAGCGTCTACAACTTTAACGAACCTCCTATATGCTTCAGCAGTTGAAATACCTGTAAAAGGTAGTCTTAAACCTAAGCATTCCCCAAGCCTTAGAATAACCCTATAGGTTGTATCATCCTGTCTTGTGTTTACGTAGCATGTTACAAGGTCTATGTCTAGCTCAATAGCTTTAATCGTTAACTTCTTTAGCACATACTTTGTTGCAGCTGTTTTACCTGTACCTGTTAACCCATAGATAAATATGTTGTTAGGCTTAGATCCTCTTAACGCTGGAGCTAAAACGGATCCTAGTTTCACTATCTGATCTTCTCTATGCGGTAGCTCGTCAGGCACATAATCATGGCTAAGCACATCCCTGCTTACGAATATCCTAGACTTTAGTGTCTGTGTAAATATTTCGTCAAGTATATCGCGAGAAATGTTCTTGTTGCTCAAAACACTCCCTAGCAATAACATTTATAGATGTTGCAGCTATAACATATGAATTCAATTAAGAAGTTGAAAATAATACTTAAAAACTTGTACAAGTGCAACCAAAAAATAGTTGGTGTGGGCCGGTAGCTCAGCTGGAAGAGCGCTCGGTTCGCACCCGAGAGGTCCCGGGTTCAAATCCCGGCCGGTCCATCATCACCAAAACTGCCTTTATTAATCAACTGACCAAGGTATAGGCATCAGGTGATGATCTAGTATAAGCGAGTAGGATGAAGTTTGTTTACTTAGGTTAAAAAAAGAGTATGCTTAAGAAAATATGTTAAAGGAATAGTAGATACGGTAGAAGCACTGATGAGGCAACCGCCATAACCTTTATCATAATGTTTATTGCTGGTCCCGAAGCATCTTTTAGTGGATCTCCAACAGTATCGCCTACAACTGCTGCTTTATGGGCTTCAGATCCTTTACCTCCTAGGTTACCTACCTCTATGAATTTCTTCGCGTTATCCCAGGTATTCCCTACGTTGCCTTGAAATAAACCTAGCAGTAACCCTGAAGCTATAGAGCCTATGAGAAGACCCCCAACTATTGTTGCTCCAGCCCACGGTTCCCCAGTACCATGGCTTACGATTAAACCTAGTATTATTGGTAGTAAAAGTGCTAGCAATCCTGGAATAGTAAGTCTTCTTAATGCGTAGTATGTTACAATTCTTACACATCTTTCGTAATCCGGGTTCTCCTTCCACTCAAGTATACCCGGTTTTTCCTTAAACTGCCTTCTAATTTCTTCAACCATTTTGCTTGCTGCAGCAGTTGTCGCTTGTATAACCATAGCTGTGAATAACGCTACTGCAACTGTTCCTATTATTAGTCCTCCGAGGAAGTATATCCCATTTGTTGGGTGACCTATGTTGAAAAGAGCTGATATTGTTACATCTATTCTTTCGCCTGATATATCGTGTATAACGCTTACGTAGCTAAAGACAAGTCCAAGAGCTGTTAACGCTGCAGAACTTATTGCGTACCCCTTCGATATAGACTTCATGGTGTTTCCAGCGGAGTCTAGTTTATCGGCAAGATCTCTAATAATTTCTTCGTAACCTGCTTGCTCGGCTAAACCAGCTGTGTTATCTGCTATAGGGCCGTAGGCATCAGCTGAAACAATTATTGGTGCAACACTCAGCATGCCTGTCCCCGCTAGAGTAGTTGCATAGAAACCTGAGAGCAATGGTTGTGATGGCTGTAGTTGTACGCCTAACGTGTAAGATGCTATTACCCCTAAAGCTATCGATATACTTGGTATAAATACGCTGTAGAACCCCATAGAAATACCGCTTAATACTGTTAGAGCAGGCCCAAAATTAGAACTTTGTGCAACAATTTTAACAGGTTTACGGAGCGGTGATGTAAAGTAATCCGATGTGAAGCCAACTACCGCCCCAACGATAAGACCTAGTACACCAACGCTCCATGAAGTTATCAGCATAGGAGCTGTAAAGCTTGTTACAACCCCGTTTATTATTATCGTTAGCAGTATCGAAACTACAGATATCATGGTAAGATTATTGCTAGGTTCCTTTAAGGGGGATATAGCTATGAACTGCGCTGATAATATTGACGTTAGGAGAGCGGTAGATGCGAATAGGAGTGGGTATGCAATTAAATCAGTATTACCTGTTGTAGCCCCAAGGATAGCACCTATGACCATAGGGGCTATTATGGCCTCAACATAGGATTCGAAGAGGTCTGCACCCATACCTGCGCAATCACCTACGTTATCACCTACGTTATCAGCTATAACACCCGGGTTTCGTGGATCATCTTCGGGTATGCCTGCCTCTATCTTGCCGACTAAATCTGCTCCTACGTCTGCAGCTTTAGTGTAGATCCCACCTCCAACTCTGGCGAATAAAGCTACTGTACTAGCACCAAAAGCGTAACCCAGTAGTATTTTTGAAGCTTCTACGTAACCAACGTAATCCTTTAGGATTAGATAAAGCGAGGATATTAGCAACAGCCCTACGCCTCCAACCATGAACCCAGAGATACTTCCACCCCTAAACGCTAGCGACAAAGCATGTCTAAGACTTTTCCTTGACAGTACATTCAAAACCCTAATATTAGACTCTATAGCCATAAGCATTCCAAAGACGCCAACTGCACCAGAGCTAAGACCACCTATGAGATAGAGAACACCCACTAAAATCAACGATGTGCTACCTAAAGCTAAACCGCACGTAATAATAAGTATAGTAATAACCCCGACAACAGATAGAATAACCCTATATTGAGCACCTATATAGGCTTTAGCAGCACTACGTATATAACTATGTATTTCAACAGCTTTCCTCTCTTTCTCTGTATCCCTTGGTATAGTAAGCCTCTTAATACTAAGACCCACAGATAGTACGTATAATAGAGAAATAACCCCTGCCGACAACCCTAAGTACAAAACAAACTCTAGTAAAATCAATATTGCTTCACCTCAGAGATCTATTTTACATATCTAGTAGTAGAAAAACTTTACTAATTTAGAATAACAAAACACCATGAGACAGATCTACAACCGAATTATTAAGCTATATAAAGTACTATAAAGCAAAACCTTACGAGGCACACACCACAAAAGGGCCCGTAGCTCAGCTAGGATAAGAGCGCCGGCCTGCGGAGCCGGTGGTCAGGGGTTCAAATCCCCTCGGGCCCGCCACACAATTGAATATTCTTAGCTTCTTGTACTTGAAATAAAGTTTATTTACGGATGCTCTTAGATAATTTTAGAACCATTAAGTCTTGTTTAATTGGTAAAATACTTTTGCTTATGGATGGCAAGATAAGTTGATATTATCATCAGCGATGATATGGATTATAACAAGTCTATATAAATAAATTAATTACATATATTTCTCTTTTAACAAAATTAATAAAATTTCTTATGATTATCTTTCGATGTCAAGTAGATTAGTTAGCAATTTTTAATTCGTTGTAGCATCTCGATATGCGATTTATATAACATTTGCCGAGAATATATATGTGCCGGCATCTGTTACTAACATTCCCTCAATATAGTATTCGTCTTTAGGTATATCAATGTTTCTACATTGTATATTCCTCATGACTACTGTTTTTCCTGGACCTATAACATTGTTGTTTGTGATAATGCATTGGACATTCTTAATTACTATACCTTCGATTCTTATATCGGTATTACCAATATTCTTCAGAACAATGGTTAAATTATATGCTTTTTCTGAAACTGTTGTGTTAACTAGCACAGGCTGACCTACAACCATCAGCATACCTGTTCTCCCTATTGTAGGCGCAAACCACCAAAACCAACTCATTAAAGCTAAACCTGCTGCGATAACTCCTATGGTTACTATAATCGCTAGCACAGGAGCACTTAAATCTCCTTTACGCATCTTCATGGTCTCTCGTAAAATTTCTCTACTTGTAAGTTATATAAGCTATTGGTTAAGGTTACCGAGATTAATAAATCTAACCAAAAGCATCTATATTAATTAGGTATTCCATAAAGAATTAAAATATTTAAATTGATTAAATTAAAAATCAAATAAATCTCTACATAATAAATTAGCTAACAAGTTCTACCTACGAATTATAACCGAGAAATTCGATACTAAGCCTCGGCATTGTGTATTTCGTAGCGTTCGTACTTTACCCTTAGATTCAGTGAAATATTGTCATCTACTAACTTAAAACTAGAACTTAAATGAAGATACCACCTCTGTTTTATCGAATACTATTAGAATGGTGTATTCATATTTTTTATCAAAGTAACCTGAAGCTATTTTAAAGTTAATTCGGGCAGTACTTCCTGAGAGTATGGTTTTATTATCTTTGAAACCTATGATTTCTACAGAGATGTCATCAAGATTATTCAGCTTATCCTCGAAGTTGATCTCAATAATACCTTTATCTGTTGTTATCGTTGAATACTTTAAGGTTGTTTTTTCTCCTCCTTTATGTCTTACTATTACTGTGATTAAAGCGTTGGAACCTTCCTTACGAGCATCTAAATCTATGCTTATACTAGGTATTTTATTCGTTTGATCCACTATATACAGATATAGAGTCAGAAAACTAAATACTACCAAGGCAAATACTATACATGAAATAGTAGCTAAAATCATATACTCAATACCCATATCAACATACCCTTCTGCATATGATACACTTTCTAAACTTATTTTCTTCATTTAAAATCGCTATCATCTATATCAGAATCTTTAAGTAATTTTCCCTAGCTTTCTACTGGATAGTATTTGCTGAATCATGTACCAATACTACTTTATATAAATTCTTTGTAGTAGTATACCAGAGTACTACTAATATTAAGTTCGTGGGATTTAAGCTCACTAAGTGTAACAGGTATTTATAGCGCAACTATTTATAGTTACAATTTAGTGCAGCTGTGTAGTACAGCTGGATATTAAACACAGATATCACAATAAATATTGTAATCGGTGTATGGTTTTGCAAGTCTATCGTATGTCGCTTATGATTTGTAGTACTGTTTCCTTCTCTACCTTAAAAAATCTTTTTTATCAGTACTCTAGCTTTAAGATTCAAGGTATGAGGTTTACCTTATGAGTAATCTCGGAAAGCTTAAGGATTATCTACGAAGTTATTTGATGAAGAGAGTTCCTGGGCATCTTACTCTTTTAAATATTTTGTGTATTTCTAGGTACAATGCTGACTGTATATCCCTTGCACTTGTTTCACCTAGTAGATTGTATTCGATTGTCTTAGCACACTATAGAGGGGATATTATTTCAACTGATTACGCCTTCCTTTTAGTGTTCATTAACCCTATAATCGAGCTTTTGAAAAAACCGGAGCTTGGAGAAGAATTGCTGTACCTAGCTAAAACCGGGAAAGACAAAGAATTTATAGAGTTGATAGATAAATATTTATCGAGTAGTGAATCAACATAGTGGTTGGTTTGGTTCTTTTCTATAGAGTTGACCGAGATCTTGTTGTTATTGTTCTCAATATATTCCTTAATATACGAAGTGATACGCTGATAAATAGATATATCTTTATAGGAAAAGTATTTAATTAAACGTGGGTTAAGTCTTACTTATTAGAGGATGAACATAGTATGTTGCGTAACGCTAACTATTTTACAATTGGAGTTGAGGGACTTGATAAACTTTTTGGTGAAATAACACCACCTTATACAATATTGATAGCGGGACACCCAGGAGCTGGTAAAACAACTCTTGCATCTTCAATTTGCTATAGTAATATGTTAAAAGGATATAGATGCCTCTATGTATCAGTTTACGAAGAAAAGGATAAGTTATTTAAGATTATGGATAAATTAAATATAAAATTATTTGAAGCAGAGAAAAAGGGTTTACTAAAATTTTTCAGAGTTCCCCTCACCCTTGATGTAGAGAAGTTCGCAGACATTATATCAAGAACCATCTCTGAAAATGGCTTCAATATAATCGTAGTAGACTCAATTACAGCGCTTATAGAATCCGCAAAACTTGACGCTGAAAAGAGAGCTTGGCTTTTGAATTACTTCTACCAGCTACCATCTGCAATCAATGGAATGCTTATACTTGTAGCAGAACTACCCTTCGGCAGAGAAAGTATAGATTTAGGTTCTGCAGAATTTGTATCAGATGCTACGTTTATACTAAAGCATACTATTGAGGATAGGTTTATTGTTAGGTTACTAGAAATAAGAAAAGCACGTGGAAAACCTATACACTTAGCTGAAGTTCCTTTCAGTATTGTGGAGAACAGAGGTTTAGTTGTCTATATGCCACCTATCTTAGAGGAACTACCCAAATTAAAAGAGGAAATATTCTTTCCATGTAAATGCTTAAGAGACAAAATAGAGCACATGCATAAAGATTTTCTGATAAACATATTCTTTCCTCCAGAAACAATATACGGTCGCGAAGCGTTAATAATTCTACTCGCCACCGCCATAATATATAACCTTAAAATACTCGTAATCAGCTACATCTCTTCCCCATCTACGCTAAAAGATATGCTAGGAAACATCATCTCATCCTATGGTGTGGACTTTAAAAAAGTTGATAAACTAATCGATAAATATATGGTCTTCAAAGGGCTGAACCCTTATGCACAAAGCTTAATGCAATTGATGGCAAGGGAGCTTGAACTGGTAGAAAATCACAATCCAAATATGGTAGTATTTCACGGTATCCATGTATTGAAGTACGACCCAATTAAACGATTAAAAGAACTTTATACTGAAGCACTCTACCTAAAAAGCAAAGGAGTAGGAATAGTTAGGATTGGAAATTGCGACGACGAAAAACGGTGTGCTGAAGAGTCGTCAATATCTGATATAACGCTTAAAGTAGAACGGTTTACCACGGATTCTAAGTTTGATTACAGAATTATAGTGTATAGAAGGTATCGAGAACCAGTTGTAATCACTAGCCAGGAGATGAAAATTTGTGTTCAAGAAGCTATTGACTACATTAAGCAGAGTTTAGCTGAATTATAGCTAAAAGGCTAGGTTTAGCACAATATACTTAGCTACTGCGTAGAATACAACCATAGCTAGTGCAGCTCTAAAAGAGTATAAAATAGAGCCTCCTCGAACTTTCCCTACAAACATAGATGTTAGGAGCATCGATAATACTGTCAGTGCATCTATAATGGCATAGATGCTAGGCATTTGGGCAAAAATAACTGTTGTACTTCCTACGACACCTACCTTCATAATTAAACTCCATAAATTGTTGTAAATTTTATCTAAATAAGCTAGAAAACCTCCTGCAACAACCGATAACCCTATCATCACGGTTTCTAACATGCTAGCAAATCCTCTTGCGCTACCTACAACTATGTTTAGCTTTTCATAGCTTGTAGCAAAAGTCCTTAACGCTTCAGGTTTAAAACCAAGCCTAAGGACCGTAACCAAAGTTTCAATGAATGTTGCGTGGTAAAGGCTAGGTGCTTTAGCAATAAGTGCTTGTCTCAAAGCAGGCGATGTGTACCCAGATACAATAACTGTAACAAATCTACGCATTTTATCGCCGTAGCTTTTTGAGTTTTCTAATAGGGTTTTAGCTGGGTTTTCACCAGTTATAGCTACTAAGCTTAATGTATCTGAAGACATTTGCACAAATCTATCGTAGAATTTAGCTCTTCGAATCTCTTTCTCTGTAAATAATATAGGTATTCCCAGAAAAACAGCAAACATCACAATAAGTATTTTGTCGTTGATGCCTAGACCAAGTATATTTAGGAAGATATTTGCAATAGCCAACATTAAAGAAGATACAATAAATATACCTCCAACCATGAGGGAAACCCTTGAAGGTTTGATAACAAGACTTGTAGGATAAAAACTCGTGATAAGGGTATAGAGTACGAAGAACGCTAGTAATTGTATACTTAAGATAAATACAAGTATGGGTAGAGTAGAAGCACCAATTATAGGGGCTATAGCTGCTACCACTATGGGTGTAAAGAAGTAAGCGAATAGAGCTGTACCAACAATTATTGTGAACTTCTCTACGAGGGCTGAAATCCTAGATTCGAACCACGTATATACCTCCTCAAACACTTTCTCAGCAATTTCCTTTATGTCGCCCATAGACGCAGCAACCAAGATTATCCTCCTAAATATTTCCCTCATCTTCTCTGAAGGATGGTTAGCGGTAAGCGTATCAAGTGCTGTGAGAAACGATGTAGATGTAGCAGATGATATTTTCTTAGCTAATTTAACCTCTTTAGCAAAGGCTTTCAGGGATACGCTTTCTTCAATTAATTCAATAAGTTCGTACACAGGTAGCCTAAGAGGCGCTAAGGTTCTTAGAAATACCAGTGCATAGGGTAATTCAACCTCAACGTCTGTTTTCCTTTGAGAAATCCAGAAGACTATAGAGATTTTAGGGAAAAAGTATATAACCAAAGCACTAACACTAAGAACACCAAAGGCTACCAACAGCAGCAAAGGGGGAACTACTCCATAGGTAACGGGGTAACTAAGAATATAGCCTAAAAACAACACTATGCCAAGTACAAAATTTTTGAGGATACGCGTAAGTAGTTTCACGCGCCTTGAGCTCAATCCTCTACCTGTATATATGTATTTCGATATCATTAAATCTCTCGTATTTTGCTCAAATCTATCGAAGATTGTATCTCCAAGTGATACCAATAGTATTGATAAAATCAAAGCAATTGCAGAAGCTATATTCCAGCTATTGGTTAAAGTAATTATAGCTACGTAAGTAAATAACATGGCTATATACTCAGGGGTGTAATGGATCTGGGACACAACTCTTGTAAACTGTACCAACCATTTAAACTTAGTAAATTGCATTGCTACACCACATAACTATGCTGTGGGAATAAGTTGTTTCAGAAGAAACTTCTTCTGAAGTCTATTATATAAAATAATAGGTAATTCTTTGTAGCTTGGATTATCCAAGTTGGGATCTAGCTTTACATACTCGTTATAGAGCTCCACCAATACCTCTATCATAGCTTTATACTCTTCCTCAAGAGCTTCTCTAGAAATACTGTGAGCTCGAGCAATTCTATCAATGAATACAAGCTCTCTTAACGGATTCTTAAAATCCGGGTTCATCATAATACTATCTGCGTCACTATTGTACATGAATAATGGTATCACCCTACCGTTTTCATGAACGTAGATCTCATGCCTATAGATACGTCCTTGAGGTCTATCAAAAGCGTTTGTCTTTACGAAGATGTTGAGGAGCCTAATAACCTGGGGGTCAACAGATATAGGTGGAGATAAAAGTCTAAGTAATGCAGCTTCAGGGCTTTCAGCATGGAATGTTGTTACAGCACCGTGTCCTAATAGTATTGCATTAGCCCATTCGCGAGCTTCTTCACCCCTAATTTCTCCGATTATAATGTAGTCAAGTGAAAGTCTTACAGAAGTTTTAACTAAATCAAATACAGAGATCTTGTATTCACCAAAATCTCTAATAGTGGTCCTAGTCCAATAGGTTACTGGTAATCTAAATTCAGGAGCATCCTCTATTGTCATAACCCTAGATTTTGGCGGAACAAGCGATAGTAATGCGGAAGCTAAAGTTGTTTTACCAGTCATAATCTCTCCTACGATTATTATAGGGACTTTGTATTTAACCATAAGCCAGAGGAATGCTGCTTCCTCAAAGTTAAGCGTTTTTAAATGAATAAGCTTGAGTATAGTCCAGGGGTTCTCAGGAGGCTTCCTAACATCAACGATAATTCCGCGCCTCATGGTTATATCCGAAATATAAACAACAGTAACCCTAGCTTCAAACCGTGGCTCAATAAAACTCGCTAAAGGAGTAGCTTCTGAAAGCGGTTTTCCTGCAGTAGAAGCTAACCTCATAGCTAACTCTTTTACCTCTTCTTCGCTAAGAGTAATATTGGATTCAAGAGGTCCGTAAAGCCTATGAATAACTTGTATAGGTTTATCTGCAAGTATATGCATGTTAATTATATCTGGATCTAAAAAGAAAGGCTCAATTACACCGTAGCCCATAAGCTGTCTTTCAGCGATATACCTCAGCTTAGCATCCTTAATTTTGTTGAGTTCTTCAGTTATGGATTCTTTAACCATAATTATCTCGTAGAGCTCCTCTTCCAATTTCTTAATCTTCTTATCAGGGTCTTTCTCAAGCATCAGCAAATCATATACTACATACTTATCCTCTGAAATACATACACCATAGACTGGGAAATCCCCACCCTTAGGCAAAGTATACTCTTCTATGCATTTAGGCATAACAGTGGGGATATTTAGAATCCTTAGCCTTAGATCCAACTTTATAGACATTAGCTCTCATCCTTATACAGCTAAGCTATACGATTTCTATTAAACCTGGTATCGAGTTCAATATATATATCCACATAGATATACCGATCACAAACTTAAAAGATTTTCACTTAATAGCATTACTTCCTAGAGTTAACTTCGTAAATTTAACGAGTATAGGGTATTCAAAGCATGCACCCCGGGCAACCCATGGTATATCAGAGGAGAGGCATGCCCTCATTATTAATTTTAAAAAAGCATCTCTATTTAAATCGTAGATACTTCCATTAAGGTATAGATAGGCAATATCGTTAGACTTAAGAATCAATTCATTTGTTGAATTGACTAAAGCTAAACCTCCTAATACTGTCATAGGATTCGAGATGTACGTAGAATTAACAATGTAGATCCCTATTACTAGGTTCTCAGCGGATACACCAGTAAGTTTAAGGGTAATAAAGTAGCTTTCATTAGCATAATTAACAATACCGAGCGGTAGAACCCCTGATTTAATACTTGAAGAACTAATAGGAGTAGAAATATCAGCGGCTAATCCTCCATGATATAAAGTTACATTAACCGTACTAACATTAAGTACAAATATAGAGCCAGCGAAAATAAAACTAGAAAACCTGTACTCTAGGCAGGTTAACTCATTATAGGGGTAAGGATATTTAACAGCAATTAAGCTACCATCACCTAGACCTATAGATGGAATATTTAGAGTTACACTACCTACCCTTGATCTATTAACACTAACTAAATTTCCGCCACTATCTCGTAGCTCGACAATGTAATCTATGGGCACATCCATAATAGTAATAGTGTTCAAAGGTTTAACACCTACATACGCTACAAAGTCGTCAAACATTGCTGCTACGTTATCCACAAAAACGCCCATGAATATAGTGTGTTCTTCTCCTTGGCTCTCTGAAAACCTTATTGTTATAGGTGCTGTAGACCCAACGTAGTTGTACGAGTTATCATATAAGCGTCCTTTGATATCGCATTCTAAACCATTACAGCTAACATTTACAACTATAGTTAGCCAATTATCTTTAGTATCAAAGCTTAGAGGTAAAGCGTAGAGAGCTTCGCTAATAGTTTTCCCATTTCTATGTTCTACCCAGTACCTAGCAACTTCAACGTAATTACTAGTGTTTACAGAAAATGCTATGAGTTGTTGATAAAGTTGCTGAACGTAAAGAGCTAACCCCCATCGTTTGTATACACCAATTCCTTCGCCATATAGTTTCATCCTTAAAGATATAATCGAAGTATATTTATCGATGCTGAGGTCTGCGTAGTAAAGCAACGAAGTATTGAAAATACCCTCGTCACCTTTATCTACACCTTGCAGCATCCCATCTCCAACTACCCAGCTATTCTGCGAAATAGAAATCCAACCCTTTGGCAGATCTCTACTTGAGAAACCTTCGCTTATATTAGCTTGTACACCACTATCCTTAAGACCTACATTTATGCATGTAGCTACGTAAGGTGATACCCGAAAAATCAACGGGTGAACTACCTTAGAGGGTTGTTCCAAAGGTTTCATAGGTGTAAAAGCTATGGGGTAAGAACCTTCGTTGAACACCACTAACCCACTGTATATCTTGTCCTCATGGAATATCCCCGGCGGAAATATTAAGCTTATTTTGCAGATCCCCCCAAGGTATGTATATCTCCCTCTACAGCTATTTAATAAAACAAATTCGCTGTTCTCTAGATCCTCTAAAGCTATAGTACTAGTTTCGTTGAACAACAATATACTTTTAATCTCTGCTGATTTTCCACGCTTATGCTCTATCGTAATAATTACATAGACGCTTCTATCATAATTCGTGTAAGCTTCCGCATATACCCCTAGGATAGGGGTTTTATTCACTTGGTCTACTATATAAAGAAATAGTGCGAATACTGAAATAACAACCCCTATAAATGCTACTGTTGCTAGTATCGCTAGATATGGATGGGATATGCCCATAAAACTCTGTACCCAGAATAATCATCTTCTACGCTAAGGCTATTAAAATTACGTGAATATATGGCTAGCTATTCTATCATCGTAATATAAGTATAATTTAGTGCATCGGTATTTCGTTGTATATCTTATGTTGGAAAACATCTTATTCATTAATGTTTAAATTGCTTGATATTGCAGAGTTTGCTCATAAAAGTTTTGTAGCTTAAGGGATTAGAAGAGTGTAGGTTTAAATTAGCTTCATGTATCTATACTTTTAACTAAGTCTTTGAATGTTATAACTTAGCTTTCTTCTATAGTTGAAAAGTAGTTGAATAAATCAACGAATGTAGGTACGAAGCTGAATAGTATTATTGCATAGAGGACTAATGATAAATCAATGCTTACTTGTGTTACATTTGAATCAATGTATATAGTTGTCTCTAGTTTACCGCAGTTCAAGGCTATGTATAGTATAAGTACTGCTACAAGTCTTGATATAACGTTAAGGGGTATTGAGATAGGGTGTTTTCTAAGTATTTCTACGGCTGTATTCAAGGCCATGAAAAACCATAGATAAGGTACATAACTTTGAACGTCGATGGGTATGCGAAGAAAAGTTATGAAGATGAATGGCAATACAACTACGTATATAAAGTAATAAACAACACCTTTAATTACCCCGACCGCTATAGACCTGAAGATTCTCTTAACCTCACCCAACAACTCCACCTTCTGAAATTATACGAAATGTATAGAGCTTAGCTATCTTGAACTCTATCTCAACTCTCTTTGGAATTTCTTCAATATTCTTCAACTCTATCTCAATTCTAATAGTTTTCTTATCACCTTTAGATAAATCACCTACAAAGAACTCTTTATTCAAGAATTTAACATAGAAATCGTTTAGAGGTATAGAACCTCGATACAATACAGATAATTCAATTACAACTATTTGGAGTGATAAATTGTAGTCTAGAATATTTACTGAAATAGGTAAAAGGTAAGGATTATGCGAAATCTCTAGGCCAAAGATTATTATAGGATATAGCAAACCTAAAGTGACAAGTATAGATACTAAAGTTACACCGAGCTTTAATGTTGCGTACAAGGAGAAATCCCTTTTTCGATTTTACGTAATTCAATAATCATAGAGATTCCATACTTTAGCGCAATACCGCTACAGCCAAGGATAATACCTAGGAAGCCGAGTTTTAGGACTAGGTTTAGAAGTTCGTAAACGGTATTAGTTATAGCTTCGTCTAAAGTCTTAGCCTTCGGTAAAAACGGTGCATATGTTGAATACGCGCTATAAGCTAGGTATACAACGATTATTAAAAGCACTAAACCAAAAATAGCTAATGAGAATCCTAGAATTCTTGGATCGAATTTCATGTTATACACCAACAATAAGTAATACGTGTTAGCTATATTTAAAGATTTATCAAATTCCTTAAGTATATAAAGCTCTTGGACTTTACAAGTCCTAGCTATATGCTGTAGCGGGACTTTGAATTCTATACTTTTACAGGATGTCTGCTAACTTTGAAAAGAATTTATAGCGGTAAAAACCTTTATATTGATGATATGTAGTACTATCTTTGAAGAACACCTACAAATATAGATCATGTAGATGAAGAGCTATGGTTTTTATAGAGATAACAACGGTTATAATTTCATCTGTTTTTAGAAAAAGAGCTTACGGATCGTTGATAGTATCCTTTGTAGCACCTATGGTATTAACCACTATTCTTCTATCAATACCAAATATATCCAGGTTTGTAGATATAATACCTCAGAGAACCATCATTAATACAGCGAATCTGTTTACAGCTCAAGATGTTCATGTTGCATCTGATCTATGTTCCTCTGTAGAGGTAGCTGGGGTAGTCCGATTAAATGATGCTGAGCTACCGTTGATTATTGCCTCTATGGATATCTTACTTAAGAACATCGTAAATTTTAAGGAAGTAGCAAAAGATTGTGAATTTATATCGGTCCCAATGAATATTTACGAGAGATACTTAAATGGTAGCATAGTTATAAACAATGTCGAGAAATGTATCTCTCATACCCATACAAGTATCTACGCGGTTATAATATTGGTTAACGAATCTGTTGATAGCAAGGTTAAATTGTGTAAGGTAAATTCATTAGAGATACTGAGGTACGCTTTTAAGTTTTTGGAGGAAGGTATAGTTGAAGCTTCTTTGGTCTGGATAGCAGCATTGCTAACAGTTCATGTACCTCTTATGTATATAGCTTTGTCTAGGGTATTTACCGCGCTTGAAGATGAAATTGAGGTATTCTTAGGTCTTGGTATAGATAGAAGGAAGATTATTCTAGGAATTGCAATAGCTATAGCTAGCATATCTTCTATAATCTTAATGTTTCTTATATCGATGTCTATAGTAGCACTCAATATTCTACACAAAATTTCTAATTTATACTGGTTTTCTCTACAACCATCTCTACGACTACTAGTCTTACCTATAGCCTTGATAGTTATATGTTTAACTGTAGCTATCTCTTTGGCTCTTGGGTTGAGGAGGATAAAGTATGGCTAGATGTGTAGTAGTTGTTTTAATGCATATACTTCGTAAGAGAATAGGGGTAGTACTATTCATAGCCTTGATCTCTACAGCTTTATCTATACTCTCTTTATTTGCTATAGGGTCTATAAAATCGCTGTACATGGTATACGACGTTTTCTATCCCATTAATAGCAGTAATAGGTTTAAAATCATCATATCTAGTGATGCTATATCGCCGTTTACATCTATTGTAGATTTAAAATACATAGAGGCGAAACTGAAGGGATTTGAGGATGTTTATTTACATCCCGTATTTGTAACGGTAGGGTTCGTAGGTGTAGAACCTGTAGTGGTGTACGAAGTAAAAGATGTTAATGATACATGTGCTTACCCTGACCAAGGATTGTTGAAGAGAACAGAAGTTTTATGGGATAACTTCATACCTATCCAGTCTATATTTACCCGAGAAACTTTATTCCTTAGAATATGTGGTGTTGGTGAGAAACCAGGTATTGGTGTAAACCATAACACTATTGCTAGGATTAGAGGTGTTCCACCTAATTACTATAGCTTTGTAATAGTTGAAGTAAACAGTATGGATACTCTTAGCAAGGTTTACGAAGCTTTAGCGTTGAGAGTAGATGAATCAGGTATAGAAAAGTTAGTTAAAAGGGTTATGTTTATTGCGATTAGGGGAGGTAAAAGTATAGAATTGAAGGACTTTCAAAACCCTACTGAGGTATATTTATCTAAATTTGGTATATATAGGGATTACGTAATGTATTTAGCTTACTCAATAGCTTTAACCGCACTAATAGGTTTACCTCTTCTGGGGATAGGAACTGTTGGATATCTTCGCACAGACTTAGAGCTATTCTTATCCCTTGGGGTAACAAAGAAATTGCTTATAGCTGTCTTCATGATCCTCCTCAGTATATTAATAGCTTTATCCAGCATAACATCGATAGTGGTTGTTGTACACCTAGGTATTAAATCTCTGGCTAATTTTCTAGGTTATGGAATACCTTTAAACATAGATAACAGTGATGTACTCTATATGGGATCTGTACAATTCGTTCTATGTATAGCTGGAATTGTTAGGGAGTTGAAGAACTATGAAAACTAGTCACATAGTTTTATACGCGGTAGTTTTACTGTTTACTGTTTTAATTAGATTAGCCCCCAGCTTATACACAAACAATGTATTTTCTAATGACGTTTGGCCGCTTAAGCGTTTAACGGAATATATGCTTAAGAATCCAAATGCAAATATATACTCTTTGTATGAAATCTATGGACATCATGTGTTCTGGCCCATTTCTGTATTGCAAGGTATTGTTTATATTCATGTAACCGGAATACATTTAGATTATTTCTTTAAGTTCGCTGGTGTAGCAATACTTTCAATAGGTATGTTTTTATCTGTGTATCTCCTAGCAAAAAGGTATAGCTATGAATACAGGTGCTGTTTAGCCGCTTCACTTGTAATAACTCTTCTACCTTCGTTTACTCTATTTACCTCAGCATATTTAAAAGAATTCTATGGCTATGCATTAACACCTATATTGCTTTACCTATCTATTCATGGATCTAGGTCAAGGTTACCCTTATTACCTATACTTATTTCAGTAGCCCTCGTATTAAGTCATCCTTTAGCGAGCGCTATGGGTATAGCAATACTATGTAGTTATCTCTATGTAAACCTTGTGAGTTCTCTTAAAGATAGGAAGAAGTTTAATATAAGATTTGAACATATTGTTGCAATTGTATCTTTAGCAATGGTTTATGCACTATATTCAACATTTATTGCTAAACCTGTAATACCTATCTCGTTAACGGATTTGGTTATCCTTGGCATCTACGCTATAGCTGTTTACTTAGCTTATCTATTCCTAGGTGGGGTAACTTCAACATCTCTTATAGCAATAGCTTCACTTCTAGCATCAACATCGATCATCTACACTATTACTGTACCTATAAACAACATATTATTGTTACTTTACGTAATTCCACCGATTATCTCCATAGCCTATAGGGTTAGAGAAGGGTCTCTAGGTAGAATTAAATCGGCGGTATTATTGCCTATAGTGGTTCTATTCCTATATATACCTACATACATGGTTGAAGCCCTAGGTATAATCCATAGGATAGTTAACTACTTTGTATATGCCTTCATACCTATGGGTATTGATATACCTAAAAATAGTAGAAAAATAAGCACCGCAATTCTTCTAATACTGGTATTAGCAACCATTACATGCAGTTTAGCATCAACTCTTAACCACAACCTTTACACTTTTTACTGGAGGTATGGAGAATACGATAACGTTTTTAAAAACTTTATCGAGGTACATGCTTTAAGCATTAACATCTACGGAGATCCTAAGTACAGCTATATGACCCCAAAGATTGTGGGTATACCAATTACCATAATCAAAGAATTATGTGAAGAACCAGATTTTCTTGTTTTATCTAGGGATAACTTGGTCTACGGAATACCTATAACTCCAGTTGACTTATATAAGTCTCCCTGTGATTTGTTTATGAATAGAAATATAGTATTCAATGTAGGGTATTTGTATGTCTTTGCTTAAGCTCGTAAATATATGGAAAAAATACAGCGGTGAACATATTCTTAAAGGTGTTCACTTAGAGGTTAGTGAAGGTATGGTTATTCTTGTTCGCGGTAGAAGTGGTGTAGGAAAATCAACGTTAGCAAAAATAGCGTGTCTACTTATGAAACCAAACATGGGTTCAGTTATCTATAGAGGCAATGATATTTGGAGGTTAAGCGAATCTCATAGGGCATTAATAAAGCTCAAAGAAATAGGATATGTTGACCAAAATTATACTCTACTTCCAGAGCTTACTGTTCGAGAAAACATAGAATTACCTTTAAAAATCCTAGGTATAGATAAAGAAGAAAGAAGAAAGACAATAGCTGAACTCATCGAAACTTTCGAGATAAATGGCTTAGAAGATCGATATCCTGACCAACTATCAGGAGGACAAAGACAAAGAGTTGCTTTAGCTCGAGCATTAGCTAAGAAACCAAAACTACTCGTAGCCGATGAACCTTACTCAAACCTAGACGATAAAACTATAGAGGTAATTCATAGCTACATAAAAAATGTTACTAAGAAAAACATGGTTGCAACAATAATAACTACTGTAGATCTTCAAACATTCTATGATATTGATGAAGAGTATATTTTAAAGGAGGGAGTATTATACGCCATCCAAAAATAGTGTAATTCCATGCTAAGTCAAGATTATGAACAGATTTTAGCTTTATTTTAAGTTGCTGTATCGGGAAACTATTATTTTATTTAGTTTGCTTTCTCTTTCTGTTACACAGTAATTATTTAAGCTGTTTTATTCCTAGGATTTCATGCAGATTAATGCAATTATGTTAAATTAAAAAAGTAGAGATAAAAGATGTTAATTATTGACGTTTTTTTTCTTTATCTACACCATTCTTCTCGTTTAATAATCTTGAGAAGGTTGATAAATTGTTGTATGAAAGCAGAATAAGTAATAATAATATCTCTAGAGCGAACATCTTTACACCGAGTATGAAAAAGCACTGTATTTGAGATGTAGTAATAAGACTCGTTTGAAAATAATTGCCTTATTAGTTCATGAATGTTATATTCGAATGCTCTACCTATTAACGCTAATATAGGGAAACACAGATAAACTCCTCTAGTATTTAATAAAGCAAATATTAAATAACCAAGGCTTAATTTGTGTGCGAATTCACGGATATAAGGTTGCTGTGAATAGGATAGTAAAAGTGTGTAGATTGGAAGCAAATACTGCTCGTTTGTTATTTTGCCAAGCAAGATGCCTATTATGCTTGTGGATATCATTGCTTTCTCTAAATCTATTCTTTGTATAATAATGTAGACAGATAAAAATAATGTTGCAATTAGTGATATAGCTGTTGCAATATTAGATACTTCGATGTTGAAATGCAGATCTTTTATGTTCCATAGCACATTTAAAATATTGATACCGCCTCCCGGTCTTAATCCATGAAATAACAACGTGCTAGATATAAATGCTGTTGGATTCCTGTAAAGAAAATAAAATGTGGGTATCTGGGAAATTATTACTCCTGCAATAAACTTTGCTAGAGATTTTAAATCATTGCTTTTCCAGACATTATATAATAGAGGAAACACCATATATATTGTATAGAATTTTATAAGAGAAATACCGTACATAAAACCCGCTGAAGCAAATTTATTTTTCTTTAGTAGAACTATGGTAAGCAATAACGCTAAAGCTATGATATTATCAAACATTCCCCACATACTAGTTATGAAAATCACGTATGGAGAGAATGCGTATAGCTTCGCTGCATTTTCATTGAAATAGCTGTATAGAATTGTTACTACAAGTACGTCTACTATGATTATAGGGAGTTTTATAATGAATAAGAATATATAGATATCGGGATGGAAATAGAAAGTAATAACATGTATTGGATCTATCACGCCTCTAAGGGGTAAAGGTTCAGCCCCAAGCGCTAAGTAGAGAAAGTAGAATGGAAAGAAAATGAATAAAGCGTGAGGCAAATAAGCAAATCCTTCGTAGTTGATAGGCAACCCACCGATAGATCTAAGTCTTTGGGTCATGTTATATACATACTCATAAGGATTTACTTTATTCATAATCTGGTACATCGAAACTTGAATGGTATTAACATCCCATAAATGCATAAAGAATGGAGCTAATACCAATCTTACTATTAATGTTGTAAGTAATAATTTCGTTTTGTTGTTTAGTTTCTCCCATTTCTTACGGAGGGGTTTATAGAGTACTACTATGAGTATTAAAGAAGTAGCTAGAAGAATATACCTAACTGAACGGTAGGAGAATATATTCGAAATAGATAACGATTTACTATACTCCTTAAGAACCCCCTTTACCACAAAAACAACTTCGCTGGTATTATTGATTAATACCCATATCTTATTGATACCTTTAAGGTCTTTCTCGATGATAACTTCAATTGGTTTGCTAATTTCAATTATCCCTACCCCTGAGGTCGATTCACCTTCGTTTTTAAAGGTAAAGGTGATCACCGAAGTTTCACCAAGAAATTTCATGTCATAATTTTCCATATCAACAAAGGTAATGTTTGCTACTGATTCATAATACCATCTTAGAAGAGATAATCGAAAATTGCAAACCTTCGATGCACTATATTTAACAAAAACTGAGTTATTCAAAACAATTATCTCTTGTACAAGATCCATATCTCGGTAAGTATATGTTACTTTAAGGGTATTTCTATTGTAAGTCTTGATAGATATGTTAATCATATCCTTAATCATATTGTAATCACATATACGACTTTCATAACCATTAAATTCCACGAGATCTACAGGTTTTGCAAAGTAGTACGGAGGGTATAATCTAATCATTGGTTTCTCGTTACCATGGAATATATCAGAATATGTTATCTCGTAAACCCAGTTTGTATAGATATAAGCATCCCATCCATATCCTCTCCAGCTTTCAAGAGCTAATATATCATTTAATATGGGTAGAAAAGACGCTATTAGTATGAAGATCGATATCACTAAATATACGCCAACAAAGGCATCAACCTTAATAAGATACTTCATACGGATCGCCATACTAAGATAGTTGAAAACTAAGCCACGCAATAAAAATGTTGATTAACAGATTAGTTTAATTCCAAAAATAACCCGAGAATGCTAAATGAAACTACTCATTTAACTATTGATAAAATTCTCGACGTTATCAGTATTTTGTTATAGTTCGATATAGTTTCTAAGGTAATATATCTCGATAAAGTCTAGTAAAAATATTTTAAGCTAAAATAAGTGTATCATTAAGCGATACAAGATGGTTCTTTAAATCAAGTATCCAAATGTTGTATTATTAAAAGAAATGAGGTTAGGTAGTAGAATTCTTCTCTACATTAGTTTACAGTATTATTACGTAGAGAACAGATTAAGTTAGAAATATAAAGAGCTTAGAAGAGTTAATAGAAAGAATTCAGCATAGAAATTATTTAAATTAATTGCTGTAGATAACCTCTGCAATTCATTAAAATTTATCTCAATTTCCTCGGAGTTGCTAATTATCTATAAATAAGAATATCACGGTTTTAAATTTTGAATTTAGATATGCATATTCACGAATTGCTTAAATTATCCTAGATACACTAGTGATAATTATGCTAACATTAAGTATAGTTATTCCTGTCGCTAAAGAAGGTGACGATATATACGATAGGGTTCGCCTATTTGACAGAAAACTTAGAGATCTTTCAATGAAATATGGATTTCTATATGAGATTATCGTAGTTACTGATGTATTTCATAAACCAACATTGAAAGCCTTAATTAAATTAGCTATGGAGAGAAAAGTGAAGTGCTTTCTATTAACAACTAGAATTGGAAAAGGAGGTTCAATAAAGAACGCTATATTGTTTGCAAAAGGAGATTTAATTATTATTTTAGACGCTGATTTACCTATTTCTCCTGAGGTTGTCTATAAAGCTTCTTTAATAGCAACTAAAAGAGGAGTTGATCTTTTAATTGCAAATCGAGTATATAGAGAACATAAGTTTTTAAGGCGGGTTCTATCAATTGCATACAATTTGGTTGTAAATGTATTGTTTCGAACAAAGATAAAAGATCATCAAGCAGGATTTAAAATACTTAGTAAAAAAGCTGCAAGAGTTATACTGATAGGGAGAACAAGATCAGAGGGTTATGCTTATGATACTGAAGTTATTGTATGGGCTAAGAAGCATAATTTAATATTTACAACTGTAAACGTTGTTTGGAATGAATGTAGGAGAGAATCGACTCTTCCAATATTTAGAGCTCTCATAATGATGATGCTAGATTTAGTGTTATTGAGGCTCTTATCTATCTCCAGTAAATATGTAGCACTTAAAAGAATATCAATAGGTCATGTAATAGACCTTAGCTGTCAGTGTATTAGAGGTTACGAATACATGACCATAGTTAATGTTTCAGGTTTTAAAAAATACTTATTCGCCTTGCTTCGGTTATTTTACATAGCCTTAATTGCCGGGAACAAGAATGAATATACTTTGGATAAATCATAGGGACCCTAGGCATCCAAATGCAGGTGGAGCTGAAGTCAGGTTTCGAGAAATAGCACGAAGACTTGTAAAAATCGGTCACGAGGTTACCCTTTTATGCGAAAATGTAAATGAGTTACCTCCGGAGGAAGTATTAAACGGTATAAGAATTAAGAGGATAGGAGACAAAGCCTCTATTCATATTCTAGCTCTTAAATACGTTAGCAAGTTTGGGTGTAAATATGATCTTATAATAGATGATATAGCTCATGCAGTTCCATGGTTTTCACCTATAGTAACTCGAACACCTGTAGTAGCGCAGATTCATCATGTGCATCAGGAAGTTCTATACATTGAATTGCCAAAACATATCGCTTTTTTTATAGCTAAGTTAGAGAGAACTATACCAAAGGTATACAGCTATATTATAACTGTATCAAGATCTACTAAAGAAGAACTAATAAGCAAATTTGGTATTAATCGTAAAAACATATTCGTAGTTCCCAATGGTATAGATCTAACAAGATTCAAGCCGGGGCCTAAAGATTCTAAGCCAACTATATTGTGGATTGGTAGAATAAAAAAATATAAAAATCTTGAGGATCTTTTATACGCTTACAAAATGATTGAATATGTGGTAAAAAATACTCAGTTAATTGTTATAGGTACAGGTGATTATGAGCCTAGAATAAGAGAACTTTCTAAGAAGCTTAGGATCAAGAACATTAAGTTCCTAGGGAGAGTATCCGAAGAAGAGAAAATTGTTTGGATGCAGAGAGCGTGGGTAGTTGTATCTACAAGTATTGTTGAAGGATGGGGTATGACTATAACTGAAGCTGCTGCCTGTGGAACCCCCGCCGTGGCTTACAATGTGCCCGGTTTAAGAGATTCCATTATACATATGAAGACCGGTATACTAGTAGAACCAAGAAATTTAAAGGAATTGGTAAACGCAATTACTTCTTTATTAATTGATGAAAACATGAGAACGAAATTATCTGAGAATGCTTATCGATATTCACAAAGGTTAGACTGGGACTTAATAGCATGTACTTTTGCTAGGATTATTGAGAAAATTGCTTATAGATGAAATATATAATGAAATTTATGTTTATTTAAACTTATATGATGTATGATAACATACTTAATTGATATCAACATACTTACAAGGGTACAATTATGAGAATAGGTTTCCTAATAGCTCATGAAGAATCTCCGTATGCTGGGACTGTAAGACCTTTTATAAACTGGGCTAAAAAGCTTCACAGAGAAGGTTATGAAGCGTATGTTTATCTACTTAACTGTGGAGAGAATATTCAAAGATATTTTAAGAACCTTGGTGAGATAAATTATTTCAGCGTTGAAAGCCTCGACAAGTTATTGATGTTAATAAAGAGATCTAAAGTGGACGTAGTTTTATCGGATGATCTCTACGTTAGATTAGGGTATCTTAATAAAATCAAGACGAATCTCGATGTAAGAACAGGTGTTTATGTGCAAATTCTTTTTGGGGTTCACTCTATTGCTGATGTATTCGATATCGGGTATCTCGATTCAACTGAGCAATTAATCTACAGGTTTTCGCGTTGCTTACCTTTTTCGTTGCTGAAAAATTACTATGTGCGCTTACTACGAAGACAAGATATTATCATAGTTAATAGTTTTACTACAGCAACATTTCTTCAGATTCTCTATGGACTAGATAATGATGGTGTTGTATACCCTCCTGTAGATATGACTATTTTTAAACCTTATTCAAATAAAACGAAAAATAGTATCTTAGTGTACCTAGGTTCACGAGCGGGTGATACCAATCTATCCCTAGTCTACAAAATTTTTAGGGTGTTGAAGAGCAAGAACTTCAAGATCTTTACCCTAGGCAATAAGAAGCTATCAAGTATATTTGTAGAGAAATTCGGTAGTAGTCACCTTAATGATATCAGTGACCAAGAACTAGCCAAAGTATACTCTATGGTATCCTTTACTATATGTCCCCAGAAATGGGAAACTTTTGGCTATGTTGCTGCTGAATCCATAGCATGTGGAACTCCAGTAATAGTTTTCAATGTTATGGGATTAGGAGAGATCGTGAGGGAATATGGGTATGGAATACTCGTAAATAATGAGAGGTATCTTATTGAAGTACTACTTGATATAGATAAGTATGAAGAGATATTTCAATTTACACCGTATTCAAAAGAATTAAAGTATAGTCTAGATCAAAGCTATGCAATGTTACTTAAAATATTGTTGAAATCCATATAAAAGACCTAAGGTTATTATATTTAGCGCCTTCAATACATCAAAGCATTGCCGTCTATAAATTAGAATTGATAAAAATATGCAGATTTCATAAATTTAACTTAAGGGTTTTTAAGCCTGGTATAAAGCTTATGAATAGGGTGATACTGTTATTACAAGCACTAAGCTAAGAGAACTGGTCATAGAAATTCTAGTTTTAATGATTGTTTTTTCTGTTGTCTTGTACTCTTATAAATATCTACTTTATCCGACTGCAGATAACAAACTTGAATTTGCCTACGGAGATTTTACTACTCTTTTTGGGTTTGATTCTGGTAAGACGAGGAGGAATATTACGTTCTATAGTTGGAATAACAGAAAAGGTATACCTTCTATAGATACAAGTAGAGCTTTTCTACTAGAGGGTATCAGCATTTTATCTGATTACTTTTTAATAACTGATTCTCAGATTCAAAGTCTCATAATCTTGGTATCCCTTACCCTAGGGATTCTAGGCATATATATACTTACCAAGATTTTCTTGAA